>Ga0255773_10000158_pt1 | contig 69616 bp, 63 predicted proteins | sample 011ome_17_FD_179971 | JGI IMG/M metagenome (GOLD analysis project Ga0255773, IMG submission 179971) | Coastal salt marsh microbial communities from the Groves Creek Marsh, Skidaway Island, Georgia - 011502XT metaG (version 2) | ecosystem: Environmental > Aquatic > Marine > Intertidal zone >... | reverse complement strand
TTTTTTTTAAATTATGTTTTTTTGTAAAGTACTATTATTTAAATGGTCTATAAAATCCACTTAACATCGTCTATACAGTATCTCTTATTAAAGAAATTATGTTAATATTAAGTTAATTAATATATAATTTAAAGTATGGATGCTGTGCTTCAAACAATGCTTTCACTTCATCCGTCAAGTTCTCGCATTCACTAAAATTGGCGTGCGTGATTCCAGGGCACTTGTCTGCCAACGCAACCACTGCTACATCCGTCAGGTTCTCGCAGTAACCAAAGTTGACGTGCGTGATTCCAGGACACTTGTCTGCCAACGCAAGCACTGCAGCATCCGTCAGGTTATAGCAGCAATAAAAGTCGGCGTGCGTGATTCCAGGGCACTTGTCTGCCAACGCAACCACTGCTTCATCCGTCAGGTTCCTGCAGAAACGAAAGTCAGCGCTCGTGATTCCAGGGCACTTGTCTGCCAACGCAACCACTGCTGCATTCGTCAGGTTCTCGCAGTAACCAAAGTTGACGTGCGTGATTCCAGGGCACTTGTCTGCCAACGCAAGCACAGCAGCATCCGTCAGGTTATAGCAGCAATAAAAGTCGGCGTGCGTGATTCCAGGGCACTTGTCTGCCAACGCAAGCACTGCTGCATCCGTCAGGTTCCTGCAGAAACTAAAGTCAGCGCTCGTGATTCCAGGGCACTTGTCTGCCAACGCAAGCACTACTGAATCCGTCAGGTTCTTGCACCAACCAAAGTAGGAGTGCGTCAGCCCACTGTATTTGCCTGCAAATGAACAGTTGCACACATCTTCGATTCCCTGTCTCATCGTGACGGACGTTGTATGCGGAAACAGCGCACACATGCCGTTGGCCCAGCGTCCTTCTTGCTCCGCTCCTCCACCTGCTGCCGCTCCATCAACTTTCGCACTATCACCACCAACGCCATCAGCAACCTCCACCGTCAGCTGCGTCGGTAACACCCGCCACCCAGATAGGACTTCAACTGGCACTTTTCCATCCCACCACCTAAAATCGAGGTGTACACCGCGAAGCTCTTGGCACATGCTCCGCCATAACTTGCAGACTTGTGGGACAACGATCATTAACGTCTTGGCATCCAGTTTCGAGAGAATGGAGTACAGTATCTCGTTTGGCACCAATGAAAACGGAGGAACTTCCTCCTCTTCCTTCATCTTAAGTTCTTTTGAATTTATGGTGTTCTAATTCTACATTAAAGATAATAAAAATCAATTTTAGTTTAATAGTAAGAAGCAATGTGTTTTTCTCATTTTTTGTTTAAAATCTCTAAATGACACATATAAATGCCGAAAAACACATTGCTTCTTACTATTAAACTAAAATTGATTTTTATTACTAAACTATAAATATTAAATACTAAAGAAAAATATTTTAAATATGGAAACATCAAAAACTAAAGAAGAAAAATCTAAAGTAACTAAACAATTATCAAAAAAAATTAAACAAACAAAACCAAAACAAACAAAATCTAAACAACAAAAAAAAATAAGGCATAAATGTTCTCCGGGTGCATTAGAAGAAATCAAAGTTACTAAGAGATGTCCGTATTGTCAAGCCAGAAAATCTCTATGTTATATACATCAAGATACAGAAGGACCATCCGAAGATGGTTATGAATGTGAAAGATGTTGCAGAGGTTTGGAAATAGGTTTTCGTTCATTAGGAGGACCTCATACGTGTAGACAGAAACCTAATCTTTCTTCCATATGTAAATCGTTCTAATAGTTCGTTTATTCTCTTTATGAAAGTAATGTAAATCACCTTGATACTGTAATCCTTTTACTTTATGTTTAACATAATTTTTCATATCTTTAATATAAGTACTACCTTTAAAATCAGTAATATAAAGTGCTAAATAACCACCTTTATTTAAACTATTATAAGATTTTTTTAATAAAGGGAAGAGAAACCCACGTTTCCATTCATCTACCGTTTTGAATTTTTCAACAGATTGTTCTTCTTCATCTTCATAGACTTCTAGGTTAAAAAACGGAGGACTAGTAAAGACCAAATCATAATAATTTTCTTTTACTTTAACATTTTCAAATCCATCACAAACAACATTGTATTTTTTACTAGATGCTCCTCCTAATTCTTTTATAATTTCTTTATAAACGGGTTGCATACATTTACTTGGGTCTACACCTAAATATTCGCATTTACCATACGCTATTGCACCAACTAACCTATCGCCCCACCCAGCAGAACAATCAAGCCATCGTTTTGGTTTAAAAAGATTAAGTATATTCATAACCATTGTTGTGTTAAAATTAGTACATTGACTATGATGACGGTAGAGATATTCGTTTATATTTTTAAGGGTGAGTTCTTCCTTCCGTCCTTTGAGTTCTTTAAGTATTTTTTTTTTGTTTTTAGTGAAAAGAGTTAAAATGTTTTCACTTTCTTTTAAGTTAAAAATACAAACAACACGACATTTATGACTAAAGTAATCTGTTATTTTATGGAGATGATTATGATCATTAAAACTTTCAACAAATAATATATAATTTCTGTTTTTAAATTTGGCTATTTTATATTTAACTGGATTATATGTGATGAATTTACCGCGATATTTCCGCAATTCGGCAAAATCGCTTTTCATTTGTGATTTAGATATTGCTAGATGGTGATATGGAAACTCAAGTTTATTAAACGCATCTAGTGTTAATATTTTGGATTTTTGTTTTTTACTAGATGATTTACCTCTTGTTTTACTTTTACTTCTAGGTTCACTTTTACCTCTTCTTTCACTTTTACCTCTTGTTTTCTTTTTAGTAAGTTTCATATTTTAGTGTTTAGTTATTATTATAATATACAAATATTAAAAATATATTTTAAAAAATTAAATAATAATTAAATCAAATCAAAATCAAATCACTTAATAAAATCAACACCCATCATATTTCTTTTTTGTTCGTCTTGTGTTAAATAAACACCCTTCATACATTTTTTAATTATATCTCTGTTTATAATTGGAAGAATGGGATGACATTCCCAATACATAGAATGATAAGGGATAGCTATTCTGTATTTAGATGGAAAATAGGATTTAATAATATCATTGTTATTATAAACTTGTTTAAAATTATTTATCATATATTTTTGACTTTCTAGTGGTAAAACCATAATTAGGAGTTCTTGTTGTTTAACTGGTTTCCCCAATTTAAATGTTCCCTTAATTTTATTAATATCATATGTCATTTTAACTCGCATACTAGCACCTGTATTAGAATTGTCCTCCAAATAATTATAAATATCTAAACAAGTCGGACCATATTCGTATTGATAAAACCAATCCCAGGACAAAATAGAACCAAAATAATAATGAAAAGTCCAAACCAACGATTCTAAATATTGAACAACAACATTCTCTTTATTTACATCATTGTATTGACAATTCAAACAAATATTATAATAACGCCCACGCCATCCACTTTCACTAGGTTTAATTTTGTCTTCAATATTTAAATATTGGAGTGGTAAATATTTCAAAAGTGTTTTACGACGTTCTTCTTCTGTTTTAACATCACGCATATTTATGCGTCGCCGTTCTCTTTTGTAGTGATATTTAACCATTTGATTTGTTTCACATCTCTGTAATTCATCAAATAAACAATATAAAAACTGTTCATTAATACGCATCTTATTACTATCAACTAAATAAAACCGATGATGGTTAAATAATTTACAATATGTTTTCATTAAAGTTTCTAATCCATTATTATATACTGCTAGATGTGGTATTTTAGGAATGAAATCATTTCCAATAATAAACATTAAGAATACATAATCATCAATTAACCGGACAATATCTTCATATTTAATATCATTTATATAATTTGTAAATTCATCCATAAGACACGTTTTTAATATGTCTATATCGAGATACATAAATTCATACCCATCAGTTTGGAAACAATAAGAACCAAATTGCGTTTTTTCACGCAAAAGAAAGATATTATTAATATGAGCAGTCATTGATAACATAATAAGGTCAGCATCTAATCCATAAATAATGATTTTGTCATTGTCTCCATAATCAGCGTTTTTCATATATTTAAATATTTTGTGTTCACCTTCACCAGGAACATCCGTTGATGAAAAAATGACGGTTTCAATATCTTTATATAAATCGCTTATTTTAAGATGTTTTTCAATAGCAGTTTTTAAATCGGCCATAAACTTGGTTCCAGGTGTTATCATAGTAGTATCAATACTTTCTTCTTTACCCTTACATTCACTCTTTTTTTTTCCTTCATATTTAGCTTTTGTTTCTGCGTCTCCCCATTGTTTTTCTATTTCTTCAGTCAGTTTTTTCTCTTTAACACTGTGAAAACGCCGTGTTCGTTGTTGTTGTATTTTCGCCCTTGGAGGCACACCATCGAGAGCAATAAAGAGTGTTTTTAAATTATTTCCCATATTCTCGCCATTATCTTCTAAATAAATAGAAACCAAAGTATCTAAATATGCGATTGTATTCACAATAAGTGCGCGTTCTGTTTTTATGGTTTTAGAATAATATGCGGTATAAATAGCACCATTAAAGTCTAGGAAAAAATGGTAATTAAATACGCCACCTTTTTCATCACTTTTAAGTATATTAGGTTTGATAAAATTGTCATCTAGGTCATCATTATATGTATTATTGTATTTTTTAAGAAACCCAAAAAACCCAGGAATACCCATCTTTTATAACATTATATTATAATGTAGGATATGGTTTAAACTATTTTTATGATTTATATTTTTAAATTATTTTAAATAAGTTTATATTATAGAGGTGATAATATAAATGAATATAATGGCATTTTTGGAGATTAATTGTCATATTTTAAACAAAATGAGAAAAATTGATTTTTATTTTGTTTAATGTAGAATTAGAACACCATGAATTCAGAAGAAAATCTGATTGAGAAAAAGGATGAAGTTCCTCCGATTAATTGGGTACCAGACGAGATTCTGCGCATCATTCTATCACTGCTGGATGCCAAGACGTTAATGATCGTTGTCCCACAAGTCTGCAAGTTCTGGAGGAGCATGTGTCAAGAACTATGGGGTGTGCACCTGGATTTTAGGTGGTGGAGGAGGAAGAAGGTTCCTCTTGAAGTATTAGTAGGGTGGTGGGTGTTGCCAGCGCTGCAGAATGTAGGGGTCGCAGATAGTGGTGATAGTGGTAGCGAAGGTGTAGGAGCGCAACAAGAAGGACACTGGGTCAGCGGCATATGCGCGCTGTTTCCGCATACAACGTCCGCCACGATGGGGTATAAACAGGAAGTCGAAGATGCACACGTGCTTGCGTTGGCTGATAAGTGCCGTGGACTGACGCACGCCAACTTTGCTAATTGCGTCAAGCTGACGGATGCTACTGTGCTTGAATTGGTTGCCAAGTGCCGTGGATTGACGCGCGTCGACTTTTCTGACTGCAGGAACCTGACGGATGCTGTTGTGCTTGAATTGGTTGCCAAGTGCCGCAGACTGACGCACGCTTTCTTTGGTGGTTGCTACAACCTGACGAATTCTGCTATGGGTGGGTTGGCTGACATGTGTCGTGGTCTGACGCACGCCAACTTCAGTAGCTGCGAAAACCTGACGGATGCAGCCGTGGTTGCGTTGGCAGACAAGTGTCCTGGAATCACGCACGCCGACTTTTATTGCTGCTATAACCTGACGGATGCTGCAGTGCTTGCGTTGGCAGACAAGTGTCCTGGAATCACGCACGTCAACTTTGGTTACTGCGAGAACCTGACGGATGTAGCAGTGGTTGCGTTGGCAGACAAGTGCCCTGGAATCACGCACGCCAATTTTAGTGAATGCGAGAACTTGACGGATGAAGTGAAAGCATTGTTTGAAGCACAGCATCCAAACTGTGACTTTATGTTTTAATTAACTTAATATTAAAAAATATTAAAAAATATTAAAAAATATTAAAAAATATTAAAAAATATTAAAAAATATTAAAAAATATAAACTACCATTTTTTTAAATTAAAACAAAACCTACAATAATCTAGTACCAACAGGATTGTTTTCTAAAAACTGGTTTTTATTAGCTGGATTTACATCATTAAAATGTGTTTTTTTCGGTTGATTTGTAAATCTTTTATAATTAGTATTTAGACTATTTTGAGAAAATGTGTTTTCAGTATTTAGGAAGCTAGAAGTGCTTTCATTTTTAAGTGGTGATTTTTTAGCTGGTAATTCAACAGCTCTCGCCAATGGAGAAAATTGTTCTAATCGTTGATTAGCAATATCTTTATTTGTTTGTTTATTTCGTTTGTTTATAAAATCTTCATTAATTTGATATTCTATAATAGGTGAACAATTAATAGAGCGTCCCATAGGACTATATTCATCTAGACGAGTATTTGTTATATCAACATTTTTTTTCCTATTATAGTGTTGTTTATTTTCAAAAGGGTTTATTTTATTATATGAAACATTATGAGGATTATATATTTCATTATGTTGTGGTTGGTGTATATTTTTAAATTTCAATTCTTCTATTCTTTTATTTACATCATCATCTTCACAATTCATACTACTATTCATACTATTACCATTAATACTATTAGTATGTAAATATTTATTTGTATTAGTAGGTATTAATTGAGTATTGGTATTATAATATGTATTGTTGTTATTTACACATACCGAACTGTCTGTTAAAAAGGAATTATATTTATTATTAAGACTGTTTGTTTCTTCAATACTTTTATTTAATAAATCTTTTACATTATCTCCATCTCGCAATTTTATTTGTGTATCAAAATTATTCATACTAGACGCAAATTTAAAATCTTCATTTAATTTGTTTAGTTGGGAGTTTAATTTAGTAATATTATCCATTATGAATTAATTAATAAATATTATTATTATTAAATTATTATTATTAAATTATTAATATTAAATAATAAAAAAACTCTAAAGAAAAAACAAAAAAAAATAAAAATATAATATTATAATATTATAAAATATTAAATACAAAAAAATTAAAATAATAAAATAAAATAAAATGGATACTAAATTTCTTATTATTTTAATATTAATATTGCTTATATTTTCTAAATGTGTAAATAATGAAACATTTCAAGTTGTTAAAACTGGGAAAAATGGAAAGGAATATTTGGTTCAAGAATATCCAAATGAACAAGAAGCTGCAGATATTTTAGCACAATTAGATAACAATATAAATAAATTCTTACAAGGATTAAAGAGAGATTTACCTGACGATGAACGTATAAAAAGAATGACAACAAACTTAAAAAGTACCATTATAGAAGAAGGACCACATAAAGAAGGAGAATCAGCTTATACTATAAATAAAGGAGAATTAATGAAAATTTGTTTACGTAAAAAAATTAAAGACAAACCTTTTCATACATTAAATACATTAATGTTTGTAGTTATACACGAATTAGCACACATAATTAGTATAAGTATAGGTCATAATGAAGAATTTATGACAAATTTCCGCTTTCTTTTAAAAGAAGCACCTAAATATGATATAGATTATCAACCAATAGATTATAGTAAAAATAGTATGACTTATTGTGGAGTTGATGTAACTCATAATCCATATTATAATCACGTATAAATTATACTTGATGTCCTTCTAATTTTGAAGCTAATATTGGTGTTTCTATAAATATTTCTTCAGCTTTTCTTTTATTATTTTGTATGAATCCAATAGTACTATTGGATTCATCACATTTTTTACATTCTCCAGGGTCCCCTTCAAATCCTTGTGGTCCAAGTTCACCATTTGGACCTTTGGGACCTTGTTTTAGTTCTATATTTCTAAAAACAATTAATATATATCCTAAAATACAAATATTAACCATAATACCATAAATATACATTTGTATTATTACACTATTAACAGTATTACTAAAATAATTTTTTGTCTTTTTGGCTATTATTAAACCTAGTAATAAAACACTTAAAACAAAACCTATATAAATAATATTCATTTTTATATAGAGCCGTATATATATATTTATAATTAGATTTTAAAACAAAAATTCAAAAAAATTTTAATTTAAATTATTTGGTAGTTTTGGACATGATTCTTTAATATAACTTATAATATTTTTGTATTCTTTTATGATAAATTCAATTCTTGATTTAGTAAACATTTCTGTATTACGTGTATTAATTAATTCTTTATAATTTTTAATATGATTTAATTCTTTATCTAATTTTTTATCTAGTATATTTTGTTGCTCTATAACTTTTTCCCAATCATCTTCACTACAAGTAGTTTTTCCGTTATACATAGGATATGTTTTAATAAAATCTTCGTATTCTAGTAAGATATCGTCCAGTTGTTTAGATAAATCATTATCTTCTGTATCTATAATATTATATGATAAACAATCTTTAGTTGGAATATATATTTTTTGATTAGGTGGAAAACAAACTTTTGCTATTTTTAAAAGTTCTAATTGTATTTTAGTAGGATTAATCCCCCCACTAACAGCCCCATTATTACCATCTCCTATTAAAACAATTGTATCAAGACCATCGGGAAATACCATTAATAATAAATCATATAGGGTTGTATTACTATCTATAAGTGTTGGTATTAATTCTAATTGTGCTTTCATCTTATCAAAATTAGGAAGTGTATTATTTAATGTACTTTGTGTTTCATTATCAAATAAACTATCAAAATCAGAATATACATCTTTTGTATTTATTGTATCTATTATATTTTTGAATAATTCTATTTTATTATTTATATCACCTATTTTTTTTTTAGTATTCACTTTTTGTTTATAAGATTGTCTTTTAATAGTATTATCTAACTTATTTAATTCTTTATTAAGATCAATATTTATAAGAGTTAAAGTATATGATATACTTTCAAAGAATTTTTCATATTGACTTATTACAACATATATTATTCTAAGAATTTTTGGTATTTTAATAGATTTTAATTTAAATGTAACATACTTAATACCTTTACTATTTAAATTAAATCCTCCTTTACTTATATATTTTTGATATCCGTCGACAATATTATATCCAATAGTACTAGATACTAATGAATCATTACCAATGACTGTATTAGTAATAAATGTATTCATAGGTGTTCTCCATATTGAAAATATATTTAATCTTTCGTGGTCAATATCATCATAATCAATCGGTTTAATTTTATAATCTAAACTGTTTGTTCTATAATTTAAAATTTTATTAACTTTCTCATTACTACTATCATAACTAATTTTAATTCCCATAAGTTGTAATAATTCTCTATCAACTTCTTTGAGACACGATTCTTTAACACACGCTATTAAATTTGTATCAATTTTTAAATGAGATTGTTTGTTTTGATTTCTAACTAATAATTCTCCTAATGCTTGATATCCATCGGGTGGCTTTGGTTTAATAAAAGAATAATTCATTATCTTTTTAGTTTCTTTCGCAACACTTTGTCTGTCTAAAACATCAGTATTTTCAAATGTAAATTTAACATTATATCCATTCTCATTAGGAAAAGCGATATCACCATTTAATAAGAATGCGTTTAGTTTATTGGCCAATTTTCTATCAATAACAGAATGGCCGATTGGGTAATATCCAGTTGAACCAGAAGGGTTTAAAAATGTAATATACCTAGAGAAATCATTTTTTTTAATTATTTTATTAAGATTATAGGATAGGTATTTCATTCTAGTTGAATATTTAAATATTTTCTTTAATGTTTTTATTATGGAATTGTTTCTAGATTGTTGTGATAAATCTTTAAGGAAAGAGAGATTTATATGTTCCATATCAAATCCTCTATCAGAAAATCCGAAATTTCTTATTTCTTGGTCTAATTCATCATTTTCTTCTAATCCCAAATCTAAAGTTATTAGTTTTTTATAGTTTTTAGTTTTAATAAAATAAAGATTATAGTCACAATAAGAGCATTGTTGAACTTTACCTCTTCCTCCTCTACGTCCTCTTTCTCCTTGTTTCCCCATTTCCCCTACAATGTTCTCCTTTTTTTTATTATAATAAATAGTAAAACACACTAGATTTAATAAATTTAATATGTAACCAATATAAATGTAGATATAGTATTTTTTAAGAAAACTATTTTCTAATTTTTCTTTATTAAAATAAATACCTAGAGTTAACAAAACCATAAAGGTTATATATAAACCAATACTTAATTCGTATGGTACTTTCACAGATGAACTAACAGAGCTTTCATTGTTTTTAGTATTTGTTTCTTTCATATTTTCTATATCTTCCATTTTTAATAAGAATTTTATATATATCAAATATTATTTATTAATATATATTAATATTATAATATTAAAACAAATATTATAAAACATATTTTAAAAAAAGAGAAATAAAGAGAAAACATACATAACACAACAAAAAATAATTAATTGTAAATAAAATGTATGCTGATTGTTTTGATGATGATGGTAATCCAAACTATTTAAAAATGGGGATTTATATGTTAGTTACCCCAAAATATTTAACAAACTTGTCAATTATATTATTTATACTAGCATATATTATAAATAATAAGTTTTTGATATATTCATTACTTCCATTGTTGATATCAAATTCTATATTTATAGTTTATTATATTCTAAGACATTTTAGAGATTATGATAGAGATTTAATTTATAAAATTTGCGGAGAAGATAATCCCAAAAAAGAAGAAATATATAATGAAATCAATAATTTTCCACTTGTGTATTTTAATATTCTTAATTTTATAATACATTTCTGGCCTATTGCTTTAGTATTATATAAAGTGAAATCAAAAAGTGTTCTAGTTGATGAAATTAAAAATTCTAATTTTATAGGTTCTATATTTATAACATTAATAATATTATCTGTATGGACCTTACTATCAAAAAAAAATGTTTATGTTTTAATAGGTATAGATGAAACTAAATTTGAATATTATTTACCTAGATATTTATTATTACATTTTATTGTCACATATATGTATTTTTATTGTCTGTAAAAAAGAATTTTATTAAATTATTATTTTTATTTATTTTTTATTTTTCTTTTTTATTTTTCTTTTTAATAACTTCTTTTTTCTTAAAAGGGTCTTGAGAAATAGTAAGTATTGCTGATTCATTATTGACTGTAATTACATTTGTAAGAGGAAATTTACATTTATTAATATAAGACTTACACCAAGAGCAACATTGTGCCGGTAGTATTTCTGTTTCACTTTTCTTTTTCCAAATGATAAGTTTAATATGTTTTTTATATTTTGTATAGTTTAGTTGATTTTTAATTATATATTTTCGTAGTTGTTTCATAGCAATTTCTTCAGCGTGTATATTTGCTGTAATAATATGATGCCCTATTTCACTAGAACCAAAATTAATTATTATATTACGTTTATCGTCATAAAAGACAATAATGGATACCTCTGACATGGAAGCTATAGTCTCGCAACAATTCCAACAATGTTATATTATATCGCAAACTAGACATTTTACTTTAAGTAGAAATCAAAAATCAAATACGAAATCCAATACAAACTTCAATACACAGTATATGTAATTGATATAAAAAAAGTTTTAAATTTTATAATTCAATTTTAAAAAAAAATCTAATCTAATTTTTTTAATTTTTATGTTTATTTTTATTTTTATTTTAATTAATTATAAATAAGATACATATGTGGTTGTACGTGTTTGACAAACGTCATGATCAACATCCACATCTCTTGAGGCACATCAGCAAAGACAGGTGAGGTTGATGTGGTTTCAAGACGGAACGCAATGTGCATCACTGTCCATACCATCTGCTTGCATGACCTGCTCAACACTCGACCTTTTCCCACATCAATTTCTGGGTCAGACCACCAGAGTTGGAGTGCTACTGCAGCATACGTGGTAGCGTCAGGGAATGCTCTCATATTAGGTGGTACTGTGGCAAGTGTGGTATAGTCTTTGAATGGTCCGCCAAGTTGGTCGATGACGTAGTCGGGCGCCCAGATTTGAGTATTGCCAGCAAGTGGGATTTCCTTCCACAAATTTCCTTTGAGTTGTTCTTTTTCTCCTGTTTCTCTTGTAGGTTGGACTACCAAGATTGCCAATGAGGTGCATCCACGGAAAGCACTGATACCGATCGTGGTGACCGACTCTGGAACTATCATTGAGGTGATGCTAGCACATCCATAGAAAGCAAGCTTGTCGATGCTAGTGACTGATGACGGAATCACAAGACTTGTCAATGAGGTACATCCATCAAAAGAATTCCTTTCGATGTTGGTAACGCTGTTTGGGATGACGATGCTTACCAATGAACTACATCCATAGAAAGTATATTGTTCAATGCTAGTGACTGATGACGGAATCACAAGACTTGTCAATGAGGTACATCCATCAAAAGAATTCCTTTCGATGTTGGTAACGCTGTTTGGGATGACGATGCTTACCAATGAACTACATCCATAGAAAGTATATTGTTCAATGCTAGTGACTGATGACGGAATCACAAGACTTGTCAATGAGGTACATCCATCAAAAGAATTCCTTTCGATGTTGGTAACGCTGTTTGGGATGACGATGCTTACCAATGAACTACATCCCCAGAAAGCATGGTCTCCGATGCTGGTGACGGACGATGGAATCGCAACGCTTGTCAACGAGCTGCATCCAAAGAAAGCATCTTTTCCGATGCTGGTGACGGACGATGGAATCGCAACGCTTGTCAACGAGCTGCATCCAGAGAAAGCACGGTATCCGATGCTGGTGACGGACGATGGAATTGTAACGCTTGTCAACGAGCGGCATCCTCTGAAAGCACTGTCTCCGATGCTGGTGACGGACGATGGAATCTCAAGACTTGCCAACGCGCTGCATCCCCAGAAAGCATGGTCTCCGATGCTGGTGACGGACGATGGAATCGCAACGCTTGTCAACGAGCTGCATCCAGAGAAAGTACTGTCTCCGATGCTGGTGACTGACGATGGAATCTCAAGACTTGCCAACGCGCTGCATCCCCAGAAAGCATAGGTTCCGATGCTGGTGACGGACGATGGAATGGTAACGCTTGCTAACGAACTGCATCCAGCGAAAGCATCTTTTCCGATGCTGGTGACGGACGATGGAATTTTTATTTCAAAAATGTCTTTTATATTACACTCTTCAATATGCTCTTTTCTTATACAATTATTATTAAATTGTATTTCGTTTTCTATTATCGTATTATTTATCAAAACATATAGATAAAGAAATAACATTGTGAGTGTTTAGTAAATACTTATAAATATATATTATAATATTTAATTTCAATTTTTTCAGTTTTTGTTCAAAATCGCCATAAATAACCCAAATCCGCCATATCATGTCGAATAATCCAATCAATCCAATTCATCTATTATTTTAATCCATTCTTTTATATTATCACCAACACTAATATTTAAATCATCAATACTACCAGCATTTAATTCAATAGCATAATACGCCTCTTTTTTAGATGATAATCCTTTTAAAGAGTGAGGCGTAGCATTTTTATGATAATGAATAACTTTATAATCATTATCTAGAAAGATGATATCGAGTGGTATAAACGTGTTTTTCATCCACATTGAAATAATGCCGTGTTTACCATAATCAAATAACATACCTTGTTTAAATTTGATGAGGTGATGATATTCTTTTAATTTTTTTTTATCGTTGATTTGTGTTTGAGAATGATAATTATATTCTTGTTGTCTTTCGTGTAAAGGTACTTTTCTAAACATAAGACCGTGTTGTCTATCTTCATAATTATTAGCCCTTACTAACTCTAGGACTATTTTGAGATTAATTTTGTTATTGTTATTGTGTTTTTTATTAGTTTTATTATATCCATAATCTCTATTTACTTTATCCAATTCATATCCTTCTTTACTTGAACAATATTTTTTATATAAATACATAAAAATAAAAAAAGAGATCATTATAATAAGAAGAATAGTATTATTATAGTACTGATTAAGTCTTTTATATTTCATACTATTTCTTTTGTTTATTTTATTAGTTCTTTTTACTCTTTTACTAGATATATTATTCATAATATTGATATTTTCAATTGTTATATTATTATTATATGAGATTTTTATATTTTAAATATTTATTATATTATTAGATTTTTTGTAGAGTTAACACAATAATATTTCTCATTGTGTAATCTTTACCTATATGTTGTTTTTTGGTTTTTTTAATGATATTATATTTACCATACCAAATATAATATTTGGTTCTATTAATATTAATAACTCTATATAAGTATATGTGTTTAGTTTTATTATTATTTAGTAGTGGTTCGTTAAATTTTTTTTCATTTTCGTCTTGATCGCCATTGTGACCGAATAATGTGTATTTAGGATTATTAATATCAGTTAAGTTATCATCATAATAGTATGTATTATCAACAGATTTTAAAATTGTTGTTTTGTTAACACTCCTATAATTTATACCAGCACCGCTATATGGTTTACAATTAGTAGTATTTTTTATGAATGTCTCTATACCATTACTACCACCCCATTGTGTAAAAATTATACATCCATTAAAATCAGTTATATTCATATTTATTAATGTTAAATTGATAAAATAAAATATAAAATAAATAAATTGTATTAAAAATATTTTTTAAATCAATTTTATTATTTTTTAATAAAATCCGGTCGTTTATTTTTGAAGATACTTTTTTTAAATTCTTCGTATGTTAATTTACTTTTAGAAAAGTATTTTATATAAATATTTTTAACAATATTTAGTTTATATTTATTAATTTGTGAAGCCATATCATTCATAAAAGCTAGATGTAGTAACGCATTAATAATATTAGTATCCTTATTATATCCCTTATTTTCTTGTTCTTCAATTTGTTCCATACTTAAATATTTGCTAAATCTATAGTTAAATAAATAATCAATTTTTATAATAAGATAATATTTATCAATATAAAACACACAATCTTAAATAGTTTTTATAATAAATAAAATTGAAAAAGTTTAAAGTATAATATGTTTTATTTAATAAATATAAGAGATAAATCTTATTACATTTAAGGGACACATATATATTTAAAAGTGTTATTTATAAGATTATTGATAATATTTAATTTAATAAAAATACATTATACGATATGACTGATTATACTGATTATACATACAGAGAACCATCAGAAGTAAAAATTTCTACAATGACTTTAGTTTCAAATATTAAATCACACAGTGAAGATACACACAGTGAAGATGATATTAAAAATAATATATCATTGGATATATTATGTAGATTTATAAATAGATATTCAGAAAATGATGACATTTTAACAACAAGTGAAGGTGGTATAACTAGTATTGATTATTATACAAATTTCCCAACATCTATTATTTATGCGAATTTAATCAAACATAAAAATAATCCATTTTTCAATCAAATGAGTGTTATTTTAGAAACATTTGGATTTAAAAGGGCAAATGTAAAAATTTTTAATAATTCTAAATTACAAATGACTGGAGTATTATCTGAAAATGAAGGTAAATATATATCAAAAAAAATAATTAATATTCTCAAAACATCTAAAATAAAAATATATACAAATACATCACATTTAGATAGTGTAGATGATAAATTACTAAAATCAAATAAAACAAATGATTATGCGCTAGTATATAATAATAAAACGGATAAAATGTTTTATTATAGATGTAATTATTTAAGTATTATTGAAGAAATCGAAAAAAATATTAAAATTCCTTTATTTAGTAGAAAAAAAGAAGAAGAAGAATTTAAGAAGAAGACGGGTTGGATTTCAGATACTATTATTATGAAATTTATTACAATTTTATATTCTAGAATAGTATTGTTAAATCAAATAAAAGATAAAATTAATAAAGAATATACAGAACTATCTGAAAAAAAAGATAATATTAAAATGAATGCTATGAATTCTAATATTAATATAGATGAAGAAGAAACTAAAATTAATACAATGTTATTTGAATTAAATACAAATAAATCATCAATTACAGAAAATATTATAGATTTATCTAATCTCTATAATAAAATTAAATTAATTAGAGAAACAGATATTTTAGTATTAAATATGATTAAAAAAAAATATAATGAAGATTTACAACAATTAAGCGAAATGAATAATATTAATGAATATTATGAATATGATATTATAGATAATATTGATAAGTTTAAATTAAGTAATACTAAGATTGAATTAATTAATAGTGATTTCTCTACAAATTTCTTAATAAATAATACAAAATTATATAAAATTGTTAAGAATAAATACAAAGCGTTTTCTTCTTATGAACCAAATGATTACCCAGGTGTTAAGAATAAGTTTTTTTGGAATGCAGAAAATATTAAACAGAATAGACCACACGGTAAATGTTATTGTGAACCTAAATGTATTAAGAGGGGTAAAAAATCAATTTGTACTCAAATTACTATTTCTGTTTTTCAAAGTGGTAGTGTTATTATAACAGGTGCTAAAAGTATTCAACAAGTAAGAGACGCTTATAAATATATAAATAAGATTTTTAAAGATAATTTTGATGATATTAAAGGAAAAATAACAGAAGAAGATAAGGCTAAAAATCAAGAAAAAATCAATAGTAATCGCAAAATAATGAGAAAGAAACGATTATTTTACTTTAAAATAGAAGATGTTTATTCAGATATGATTGAATGTTAATTAAATCAATCAAATCAATCAAATCAATATATAATTATTATAATTTTTAAATAAAATTGAATTTTAATTTTTTTGTGATTAATTTTTAAAATCTAAGATAGATTTATCTATATTGTTTGAAAAATGTCTTTACCATCATTTAAAAAAAGAAAATTTTGTAATTTAGATATTATAACTGATAAAGATATTGGTAATTTTAAAGAAAATTTTATGACTGGTCAAAATAGCTGTATGATTATTCATAAACCTATTGTATTAAATATTAATGGAAACATAGTTCAAAATGGTTATAAAATTGGAAAAGGTGCTTATTCAACTGTTTATAAATTAATTGATAAACTAAATCCTAGAGATAATACTAAAGCTCTCGCAATTAAAATATTTAAATTAGGATGGGGATATAAAAAAGCGGCTTTTAAAGAAATAAATTCTTTAAGGGCTCTTAAAGATTGCCCTTTTATAGTAGATATTGTTGCATATTTTAAAATAACAGATAATCATATAGCAATTGTAACTCCGTTTTATAATTTTAATTTATTTAAATATATAGAAACATATTTACAACATACAACAATTTCATATGATAATTTTATGAAAGTATTTGTTTCATTGCTAAATGCCACAAAATGTATGATTGAAAATGGTATTTCATCTACTGATATGAAACCAGAAAATATATTTTTAAATGTAAATATGGACGGAACTATTCAAAAAGTTGTATTAGGTGATTTCAGTACTCCATTAAATTTAAAAACACAAGATAAAGAAAGTTTTAATTATCACGTAACAACAAAATTTTATAGAGCACCTGAAATTATCTTTCAATTAGATATACCTAATTTAAAATATATGGATTTATGGTCCCTGGGTTGTGTATTATATGAATTGTATTATAAAGAACCATTATTTAAATGTAATACAAATGATAGTGATTTAGACAAAAGTAGTAAAGATTTATTAAATAAACAAGTTTCTATATTTGGAATGCCTTTATATAGTTATCTTAAAAAATATAAGGTAGAATATTGCGAAGAGAGTGTATATATTAATTCTGAAAACTATAAAAAGTTTAAAGAACCAAACCAAGACTTAATAGAACTGTTTTCTAAAATGCCTTTTGGTTTAGAATTAATATTAAAATTTTTAAATTGGGACCCAGATGAACGTCCTACTCCAGAATTTGCGTTGATTTATATTAAAGAACTATTATAATACTTGAATAATAAAATAGTAAAATAGTATAATAAATTAAAAACAAAATATTTTTTTTATGATAAATCAATTAATTTAAATATTTTGGCATCTCTATCTGACATATTGTCTGGTTTCAAATTTTCATAATCAAGTCCGTTATAATAATCTTTTATAAAATTATAGTATCCAAACCCCATTATGAGACCTACTACACCACCCATTGCTGAATCAACAACTGAATGACAACCAACATTAACACGAGACCACATTGTTATAATAAATAATAATAATAAAATATATAATTTTGTAGGTTTAACGTTTTCTTTATGATACATATCTGCTATCAAAAAAGAAACTAAAAAACCTACACTTGTTGGTATAGGTGCAGGCAATGTTAAAAAATTCATATCAGATTTAATAAGAGAACATTGAGGAGTGTCAACAGCATTTGTTATGAGTTTATACGAATAACTAATTCCTTCAACTAATAAAAATCCAAATAATAATACATTGGCTTTTTTGTTATCAAATAATAAATTAGACATAATACTACCCATATAAAGAGCTACAGGTACTAGACGTACTAAAGTATTTAAAATACCTTTAAATAGAATCATTCCATACTCCATTTTTTAATTTATTAATCTATTTATTAATATAAACTATAAACTATAAATAATATTATAAACAATATAATACTATATCTATATATTAACATTATATAAAAATAAATCTAATTTATAAAAATAAAATAAAAATAATGGATTTTAATATTAATGGGAATCTTTATTTAGTTAAAGAAACAAAACTTAATTTTGAAAATGATAAATATGAATCGAGGGAATATAAAATATTAAAAAAATGGTTAATATTTAGGAAAGAACCAAAAACATTAAAACAAATACAAATTTTGGAAACAAAACTCGATTTATATTTAAAACAAAAATTAAATGGATATGATTATAAAATTAATGACAATCATACTACTAATACAGATAATAATAATAATGATTTGATACAAGATGTAAATATACCAGAACTTTATTTACGGTATTTAGATATTTTAAATAATATTGTTGAAATATAATTTTTTATATATCATTTTTTATATATTTATATATTAATATTTTATAATAAAAATAATGTTGACATTTAATAAAAAGTTTATTAAAAAATCACTACTATTAATAGTAATATTAATTTTATTAATAGAAATAATTAAGATTAGACCTAAATATAATAAATTTAATAGATTAACAGAAAACTATAAAAATTATGAAAACCTCCAAGAAGAAATACTGGAGAATGAAATTAAACTATTTTCAAAAGAACAAAAATATCTAAAGGAAAACCTAAAAAACCATACAACATATTTGAAAATTAAACAAATTAACTTTGCCGATAGTACATATAGTAAAATATTGTTTACTAATTCTTCTTATTTAAATAGTATGAATAAAATTAATTTATATGCTAGAAATTTTGAAAATATAAATGATGCAAAAATAAAATATATTAATAATAGTCTAGTTGATATTACAGATGATGAAAAAGAGGCTTTTTTGTGGTTAATTGAAAAATCACTTGAGAAACTTAAAAATAATACAATTATCTACAATTTTGTTAAATATTATGTTCTTGATGATGAAAATAAAAATAAAAACAAAATAATTATTGCTAAAGGTGCTAATTGGCTTGAATATAATATGCCGCATACTCACAATAATGTGATAATATTTACATCTAATTGGTTTAATGATATAGTAACAAAACATAAAAAAGATTTAGTTTCGTCTGTTTTATTAAATGAATGTATGACATTTATACACGAATTAATACATATTCATCAACGTCAACAAATGGAAAAATATGAAGAACTTTATAATAAATGGGGATTTATGAATGCTAAATATATTCATAATATTAAAGAATATATTTATATGAATAGACTTAATCCAGATGGAAGAAAGCTAGATTGGATTTGGAATATAAATAATAAATATTATTTAATAGGAGCACTATTTGATTCAGAAAAACCAAATTCATTATTATCTGTTTCTTATAAATTAAAAGAACTGAATAAAACCGATAATAATATTTTTAATTATGCGTCAAATAATATGAATAATAATTCGGACATTTCATTATCATCTAGTGATTTATTTATGGATTATTTTGGCATAACAAATAATCACTATCATCCTAATGAAATAACAGCTCAATATATGGAATATTATTTTAGCGATATTTTAGGAGATACATCTTTAGATAATGAATATGAAGGTTATAATATATTTAAAAGAAATATTAAAAAAATTTTATCTACATAATGTTTTATTTTTTATGTTTTATATTATTGTTTTTGGTTTTTAAAAATAATAAGAGTGTCTGGTAGTTCAGAATTTAATCTCTTAATCATTTTATTTGTTATTTTATAAGACCCTAATATATTTAGATGCTTTAAATTCCTACACTCTTTCAGTGACATCAACCCTTTACTAGTAATTCCTGTGTATCTTACATCTAACCATTCAATATTAGGACAATATTTTGAAATTGCTATAAAGAATAAGTCACATACTTCCTTATCTTTATATCTATAATGTTTGAAAAGATGACTATTATATTTTAATTTCTTTAGAGAAGTTAAAGTCCTATTCTTAATGAATGTTGTAAAACTACCCATATTAATTTGTGTTCTCCATAAATTAATAGAAGTGATATTTTTATTAGATGCGATAATATCCATTAAATCATCTATATTTAATGCACTAGTTTCTATCTTAATAGTAGTTAAATATTTATAATACTGAAAAATTAGTGCGACAATCTTTATTACACGATAATCATGTTTACCTCCAATATAACTTAGTTTAGTAATATTTGTTAATCCCGATCCTAGTGGAAATCTATCTAAATTTAATATCATACTAGTATTAAATACTAGACTATTTATATTATTAAAATACTTTATTGTAGCAAAAATATCAAAAACATTTAATTGTAATCGGGGTATATTCAATTCTATTGGCAATGTATAACATATTATTCTCCAACGTTTACATACATATGGTAATATGTGTATATTTTGTGAAGTATAAATAAACTGAAAAATCATCACAAGAACTTTATCTTGGATAAAACTGATATGACTATCTTAATCATTATTTTGTATATAAGACATTTCACAGTCTTTTTAATAATAATAATAAGTTATCATAAAAAATCAATTTTATTAGATTTTTAATCATTATCATTATCATTATCATATCTAAATTTAATCATATATTATATATTTAAATTCAATTTTATTCATAAAATACTAAATAATAAACATAGTTTTATTATTAACTTTGAGATATTAAAAAAGTTTTTGTGTATTAATATAAGAAGAAGACAATATATATATATATATATATATAGATATGATTAACGTTAAATATGAATAAAATACATGTTTATGAATTAAATAATAATAGTGAAATTAAAATTTTCTATCCTAATATTCTAGTTAAAACAAATTCATTAATTGTGATGAATCAAATTAATTGGAATAGTAAGCGGAAATGGGATAATAGTTTAAATTTTAGTAAAAAAAAAAGAGACAAAAATTATAAATCAAAAATATCTAAATTACAATATAAAAAATTAGATAATAAAACAATAAATAATCACGGTAATAATACCATAATTAATAAAAGATTAATAAATGCTAAAAATCAAATAGATTTATTTTATAATAAAAGAGAATGGGATTGTGTTAAAAAAATAACTAATCCGTTTGAATTAATATATATAACAAATCGTTATAATAAGAAAAATAGTATATCATTATATGATCCTTTAAGTAGGAGTTATTTTAAAATGATAGAAATGATACATGAATTTTTAAGTGAAATTCATCCATCTAAAAACAATTCAAATATGAAAACACTTCATTTAGCAGAGGGACCTGGTGGGTTTATGGAGGCTTTTATTAATTATAGAAAAGCCCAAAATGATATTTATTATGGAATGACACTAAAATCAGTAAATAATAATATTCCAGGGTGGTATAAAAGTAATTATTTTATAAATAAACATACAAATTTAAATATAATAACAGGAATTGATAATATGGGAGATTTATATAATATATATAATCATTATTATGTAATTAATAGATTAGGTCGCAATGAGATGGATATTATTACTGGAGATGGTGGGTTTGATTTTTCAGTTGATTTTAATTTACAAGAACAATATGCTCAAAAACTAATTTATGCTCAAATTCTTATGGGATTAGAAATGTTAAAAAAGGGAGGTACATTTATTTGTAAGTTTTTTGATACATTCACTGATTTAACACAAGAGTTAATATTTTTATTGTATTTATTTTATGATAAAGTATATATTTATAAACCATTTACAAGTCGTTTAGCAAATTCAGAAAGATATATTATTTGTAAAGGATATAGGGGTATAAGTACGTTATATCTTTACGAATTAATACAAATACTTGATATTTGGAATGATTTTGATGCAAAAAATAAATTAAATAAAGAAATAGAAAAACAAGATAGATATAATTTCAAAAGAAATGGAGAATATAAAAATATAACTATTGAAAGTATTATTAATATAGATAATTTACATACAAATATGAAATTATTATTTACAGATTTTAAAAAACAAATTAATAAAATAAATATGGATTTTCAAAATATTCAAATTAATAATATTAATAAAACAATAGATATTATAAAATATCCACCAAATACAAAATGGTATAAAGAAACATGTAAAGAACAAATTAAAATTGCTATTCAATGGTGTAAAAAATATAATGTTCCTCATAAATCATTTATTTATAATTTAAATTATAAAACATTATATGATTTCAATTAGTTAAAAGTATAAAAATTACTAAAATGGTAATTATCTTATGTATAAAATCAATAAACAATAAAAAATTGAAATTTATTTTAGAACTTTAATTTATTACTTCGGTCCGGATAAGTAATTCCTCGTTAGCGATTTACTATCCTGTCTAATGCGACAGGCGGATAAGTGATTCCCCCGTTAGTGGTTCACAACCCAGTTTGATGCGACAGGGTTTCTATAGAATGAAACCATAATAATAGGGAGGAAGTTTCTTTATTCTTTCTCGGAAACAGAATAGGCCAAAAAATAAAGTTTTTGCGACACGACGTCAGCAAAATAAAACTTTTTTTTATTTTGTTTTATTTATTTCTATCTAAATAAATAAGATCATTCATTAAATTTCTATTTGTTAATATATCTAATACAGTTCCATATCCTAGTATAGAATGAGCAGTCAATATACCACCCATTAATGAACCAGTAAATCCCATAGAACATATATCTTGACCGGTTATATATAAATTATTAATACCAGTATCTGGTTTTAAATCATAACATTCTGAAAATCGATATTTGTTTGAATTTAATCCATAACCCTCCCCATTTAAGGATGCTAAATAATGCTGTGTAGTTAATGGTGTTCCGACTTCAAAATGCGATACTTTCCCTATTGTTTTTGGATAATATTTATATAAACCTTCTTCAATCATTCTCAGACCCATTTTATTTTTTAGCTCTTTATATTCTATATTTCTCTTCATACATTTTTCATTTTCCCATTCTTCAAACCATTCTTTTTTTGCCATACATAAAAGAATAGCATTACTTTCATTTGGATATCTATTAGACCAATCACTATCTTTTGCACAAGAACAAGCAATAAATAATGGCATTGGATTATTTAATATATCTTTTTCAAATGTTTCAAATAATGTATCATAATCTGTATCTTGATATATCGATAAATTTGAATCTCGTAATTCTAATTCATCAGGACTTCCTTTTAAATTTACAAAACAATATATAAAACTTGTAGAATGCCCTATATTATCATATATATTTCTAAATTTATCTATTATATCTTTATCATAATTATCATTTAATAATTTGTAAAATGTAGTATTCAATCCAACACCACATACAACTTTGTCTGCATATATATTATCACCATTATCCATTTTAACACCCATAACTCCATTTTCATCTCTTATAATTTCTCTTACACCTTTTCCAACTAATACTCTACCTCCACTTTTTTCTATTACGGGAATTATTTTTTTTGCGATTACGCTAGAACCTCCTTTTGGAAAATAACCTCCTTCTAAATAATGATTAACAATTATAGAATGTATGTAAAATGTTGCTTTTTTAGGAGTAATACCATAATCGCCAAACTGTGACGCTAAAACTGCTCTTAATTCTTCGTTATTCGTAAATAAACTAATACCTTCATATGCACTCATATTAACATATTTATAATAATCAGTATTCCAATATTTAAAATATAATTTAATAATATTTTGTATAAACACTGACTTGACAACTTTTAATCTAATAAATAAATTATTAGACGCTATTTTTTTAACTAGATTTATATAATTCTTAATATTAGTTTCTTCATCTGGAAATTTTGCAACTAAATCCTGTATAAAATTCTCTTCACCAGCTCTAAATAAATATCTTTTATCTTTTAAATATATTTCATCATATACACCATTCGTTTTATCTCCCATTTTACACCATTCGATTGGAGTATCACATATTAAATCTAATATAAAACCTCTTTTTTCTATATTACCTACATAATGTATACCCGTTTCGTGTTCTATACCTTTTTCTTCAAAAGAATGCATACAACCACCAGCAACATAATGTTGTTCTAATACTAAAACTTTCTTTCCAACTCTTGATAAATATGCTGCACACGATAAACTTCCGATTCCACTACCAACTACAATAACATCTATATCTGTAGGAATTTTTCTATAACTATATCTATCTTTATCTATATCTACTCTATTTGTATATACTTTATGGGGTTTTATTTTTTTATATTGTTTTGGCTTATAATTAAATAATTTATGTTTATAATTATAAATTAATGGTATACCAATAACTAGAAATAAACTTATAATTTTCTTACATAATAATTCAAACAACATTTTTAATATTAACTTATTGAAAATAGTTTAATTTAAAAAATAAAAAAATTAATGTAATTTTTTATATTTAATATAATCCTTATTTTTTATATAGAAAAACAGCATAAATTAAAATATTAATTAACAATATTTAAAAAAAATGAATTTTAGATAAAATATTATAAATATTAATTAATAAAGGTTACAAATGTAGCACTTAATATAATGGGTGGACGATATGTGTATACGGGCACATATTCAGATTAATCCCAGCACCGTTAAGGGGGGTTTAGATAACATGCGAAGGATCTCTTGAGTAAGACCATTCGTGTCCTCTGCGCTTGATATGTCGTGTGTTGTTTAAATGACTTTTTTTTATTTTATTTTTTATTTTAATTTATATATATGTATATATATGGATATATATGGATATATGTATATATATGTATATATATGTATATATGTATATATGTATATATGTATATATGTATGGGTGATATATATATATATGTATATGTGTATATTATATAGAAAAACAGCACAAAACAGCACAAAATTGATAAAAACGAATAAAATTGAAATTTAAAACTTTAAATATTAATATTAGATTTAGGAGGAAAATATATACGAATACGAAAATGTAGCATATCGAATAATATACAGAGGTTCTCTATAGAGAACCTCCGGTGGTGACTGCCGAACACGTCACATTATATTTCTCCCATAAAATCTCTCAGTTCGAGAGGGCACATAGCACTCGTTGCCTCTGTGAAACAAAAAACTCTTTGCTTGGCGAATAAGCGAAGTTTTTGCTACACAACATTAGCAAAATAAAACTTTTTTTATTTTATTTTTTGTTGGTCTTCAAGAAAAACATCATTTTCAAATTTTAGATCTAGATTTTCATCTGAAAAATATTGCGGTCCTACTTCAGTCCATTGTGTTATACTAGGAAGAAAATTCAGTTTTGTATATAAAAATGCGACTAACGCACTACATACAAATTTATCCTGTTTTTGTGTATCGTTTCTAAACCAATTAAAAAAGATACACGTTGAAACTTGTTGTTCAATATCTATATTTAAATCAATAGTGAGTAAATCTATTAAATCTAAATCATATTTTTTATTTTTTATGTATTTATATATTTTTGATAAATGTATGCGTATTTCATTATATGTTAATGTTGTTGCTGAAATATTGAGTTTTCTCCAATATATTGAACCTTCATATGATTCTACTACTTCTTCAAGTGGTACTATCTGAACACCAAATTTATATACTTTGTCATCAGCATCTAGTATTGGTTCACCTCCAGATTCAATTAAATAAATACCTCTCAATTCTTTTTGAGAACCATCTGGTTCTTCTAATATGGGGTTAACTATTACCATACCTATATGAGTGTAATGACTTTTAGTCCAAAAACGGATAGTACTAGATATAATACTATGTTTACCAGAAAAGAGTATTAAATCACCAGTATTAAATTCGTGTTTAAATATATCATATGCTGTTCTTGCATTGCGATTATCTAAATATAATTTACCCATTATATGTTTTGTGTTACTATATTAAATTTATTTAAAAAAATATGATAATTAAATATTTATCTTTTACACTTATATATTATCCATATTTTAATTATAATTTTCTATAATTTTAAATATGGATGAAGACAATATAACACAAGACACTCTTACTTTTTTAAAAGACAAACTAGACCATTATAAAATAGATAATGCGTTGTTAATTATTCCTTCGTCAAAAGATATTAAAAAAGACATTATAAATAGTATAAATATAAATGAACACTCTAATAATATTAAAATAATACAATCTAGTAAAGATAATGATTCTAATTTAATATTAGAAATATCACCAACGCAAAACACCCAACACACACAATCCAAACAATTAACAACACAATTAACAACACAATTCCATACAGAATTAAATACAGAATTACATTCACAAAAAGATATTGACCACAATACAAATACGCAACTTAACACGCAAATAAAAGAATATATGGACCTCGTTAAAAAGATAATGACATTAGTTGGAGATTGTAAAAATGTATGTCCTTTGGGTTTTATACAAACAGAAAATGAAAATGTTTTGTCGTCATTAAATCATCAATTGCGGACACCAATGAATACTATAACTTCAGGTGTTAGTGTTTTACAGATGAATTCAAAAGACATTGCAAATAAACGAATTTTAAAACATTTACTTAATTCATGTTTAGAATTGAATCTTTACATTAATGATATTATGGATTTTTATTTATTAAAGGGTGATAGTATGGAATTAGAATATACAGATTTTAGTTTACAAACATTACTAGATGAAGTAAATGGATTCTTTGAGAGCGATATTAAAAAAAACAATATAAATTATAAATATGATATTAATTATAAGTCTAGTATTAATACAGATTATAAAAGACTTAAACAAATATTGCGTTATTTAATGTCAAATAGTATTAAGTTTTCAAAAAATGAGAAAATTATATTAGATATTAAAAGAGAGAAACATAAAGACAAAACACATAAAAATAATAAACACACTATAATTTTTACAATTATAGATACAGGTTGTGGTATAGATAAATTATTGCGTGATAAAGTATGGCTTCCTTTTTATCAAATAAACGAACAATGGATGACGACACAAGAGGGTTTGGGACTTGGTCTGTCTAATTCTAAATTGCTTTCAAAACAATTGGGGGGCGATATATCATTTATAAATAGTCCTTATAATTCAGGTACAGCAATCCAATTTTATATTAAAGATAATACTATACCTAAAAAACGCGTTCTTCCTAAATTACCATTTCATAGAACTTTACCTTCATTACCATCTAAAAAATTGGAAAAACTAGAAAGGCAACAACAACAACAAGACAATATACATTCATTAAAATCTACTTCTAATATGGATATAAATAATAGTAAAGAAATATTAATTATTGAAGACAATGTAATTAATTCAGAGTTATTAAAGTTAATGTTAGAAAACAAATATAGGAACCAAGGAAAAACATATAAAATTTCAATAATAAATGATGCTAGAATGGTTATGAATAAACTTGAAGGGTCTAGAGAGGGATATAAAAATATTTATATGGATTTAAAAATGCCTCACGTTTCCGGATTTGAATTATTACAACTTATTCATAAAAAAAGCAATCTAGTAAAAAAATACAAAAACAGAATAATATTAATAACCGCACTGGCACAAGACAAAGAAACAATCACTTTAAAACAAATTCCATTAGTCAAAAACATAATTTTTAAACCGATACTTTTGGGTGATTTGGAGATTTAATATAATATTAATTATTTTAACTTACATATACATCTATAGTACTTTGTTGTTCATTTACAATAATATTATTTATATTAAATTCTGTTTTTCTTATTCTGTTAATTACAAATGGATTTATTATTATTTTTAGTTCTTCTTTTTTTGTTGAGTTTAATGTTTTATAAGTTTTTTTAGTATCTTTATCTATTACCTTTTTTATATCGCTATCTACTTCAATTTCAATATAGTGATTTTGATTTAAATTAATAATTGTTCTATTATTAATAATAATTTTAATGGCACATCTTACACCACCTTTCATTATGCGTTTTTTTGTTTTTCTAGAACTCTTCCTTTTAACTATTGTTCGTCTTACTTTAACTCTTGTTCGTTTTCCTTTAACCTTTGTTCGTTTTACTTTAACTCTTGTACGTTTTCCTTTTTACTAGAAGAACGTTTCATAGTTTTTTTACTAGAACTTCGTTTTTTACTTAAAGCTATATTTATTTATTTTTAATATTTTAATTATATTATATAATAATATTTTTTTTTGAAAAATATATAATATTATATTAAATAAAATAAATAATTAAAAATTAATCTAGTAAAGTAAAAAAGAAAACTATAAAAATGATATCAAGAAATAAATCAATAAAAGAAAAAAATAAAATGATAAATAAATTTTATAAAACGCAATTTGATAAAAAAGAAAAGAATACTAGTAAAGGAGAAATATATAAGAAATCTAAACAACGAAAACAAACAAAAAAAAAACACAAGAATAAATCATCTATACGCAAATCAAAAAAACGCACAAATCAAAAATAAAATAAAAAATAAAATTATAATATTAAATAAATAATTATTGTAAAATATTACTTAAATCTTCAGGCATTTCTTCAATCTGTGTTTCATAATATTGTTCAATATTTTTAATTTTTTCAACATCATAATGTGTTGCAAAGTTAATACCAACACCTTTACGACCAAACCGACCACTTCTACCAATACGATGTAAATAGTTTTCAACATTATTAGGTACATCATAATTAATAACAATAGATACTTGTTGAACATCAATACCACGCGCCAATAAATCAGTTGAAATCAAAACACGAGTAGCACCACTTCTAAATGCGGCCATAGTCTCTTCTCTTTCATCTGGTGTAATACCTCCATGAATATATGAAACACTAAAATTAGCCTCTTTCATACGGTATGTTAAATCATCAACAACTTTCTTATTATTACAATAAATAATACTTTGATTAATAGTTAAAAGACTATATAGATCACATAATGTTTCAAACTTATAACTATTCTTCTGAACGTCAATATAAAATTGTTTAATACCTTCTAATGTTAGTTGGTCTGCTTTAACTAATATTTTAATCGGGTCATTCATAAATTTAGCGGTTACATCAAAGAAATTAACAGGCATTGTAGCACTAAAAAGACAAACTTGCATCTTTTTAGGCATTGTTCTCATAATATTATAAATTTGATCTATAAAACCTTCAGAAAGCATTTCATCAGCCTCATCGATAACTAGCATTTTAAGTGTATCAATTTGCAATGCTCTTTTATTAATCATATCCAATACACGTCCTGGTGTTCCAATAACAATATGGGGTTTTCTAGGTTTTTTTGAAAGAGCTTCAATATTTTCACTCGTTGAAATACCTTTAATAGAAAGATTAAATACAACATCCATATAATTTCCTATCTGACGGAAAACATTATTAATTTGAAGTGCTAATTCACGAGTATGTGCTAAAATCAATGCTTGTGTTTTATTTTCAGCAACATTAATACGACCTAAAACACCTAATGTAAATGTAGCAGTTTTACCTGTTCCTGACTGTGCTTGTGCTATTACATCACGACCACTTAATACTGGACGAATTGCTTTTTTTTGAATAGGACTGGGTTTCTCAAAACCATATGAAAATACACCCCTAATAATGTTTTCATCAATATCTAAATCTTCAAATTTTTCAATTTCATCAAAAGAATCTTTTTCTTCATTATTAATGTCCTCTTTAATAGATTTTTCTTTTTTAGACACTTGTTTTTTACCTTCTTTTTTTTTTGCAGGGTTTTTTTCTTTACTTGACATTTGATATTTTTATATTATAAACCTTTTAAACTATATTCTCTTTTTTTCAATCCACAAATTATAATTAATTATATATAAATATACAGCTATAAAGTACTTAAATTATAAATTAATTTAATTAATTGTAATATTATTATATATCGAAACGTTAAAATAACGAACATAAAAAATGAAAAAATAAAATTGAATTTAAAAAAACATTAAAAACATATAATAAATAAATAAATAAATAACTTAAAAACATATTAATTATACTATATAATGAATACAGAAAAAAGTCCAATCAAAAAAATCAAAAAAATCAAAAAAATCAAAAAAATCAAAAAAATCAAAAAAGAATTTAAAGAAAAACTTGAATTTAAACAAAATATGATTTCTGATGAAGATAAAAAAAATATTAGTTTAAAATTATATAATGTTTTTACACATCCAATTAAAAAAGTTCCACAGGGAAAATTATTTATTGATTTTATAGATTCTCTATTGGAAATATTTGATATGTCAAATGATGACGATGATATGAAAAAAGAAGAAACACTTGAAGATAAAATACAAAGAAAAAGACAGGAATTATTTTCAAGATTTAATTCTGATAAGAAACTTGTAGATTTTGAATCAGAAATTAAACTTAAAACAAAAAAAGAAAACAAGAAAGAAATTAGAAAACAGAAAAAAATTGTTCCTTTAGATGAAAATGGTACTGTATTAAAAAAGACGAAATCTAAAGAACTATATAGAAAACCGTGTTATGAAGGTATTACAGATGAAGATAGGGAAAATGAGGTTTATTTTAATAACCATGGAAACTTTGATAAAAATGTTTATCATCGTAAAAAATGGAGTTCTCTCCCTTCTACAGAAAAGAAAAAATTTGAAAAGAAAGCTCTCAAAATGAAGGAAAAATACAATAAAGCATATGAAGAACAAAAACCAGAAGAAAAACCAAAAGGACCTTTAAGTAATTATATATTATTTGGAATGGATATTCGTAAAAAATATAAAGATGATAGTTCTTTCAAAAATAAAAAACCAAAAGAAATTATGACATTAATTAGTCAAAAATGGAAGGGTGTTTCACAAAAAGTTAAAGATAAATATTCTACATTGGCAGAAAAATCTAAAGAAGAATATAAATTAAAACTTATTGAATATGAAAAAATACAGATTGAATTAAAGAAACAAGAGGAACTTAAAAATAATTCAGTAAATACTATTAATGATGAAGCAGGACCTGCAGAAGAACCATTAAATGATAATGAAGAAGTAAATTCAGATGAAGATGAAGGGGCTCCAACTGAAGTACAACAATCATCTAATGTAGAAATAGATGAAAATTTAGATTCAGATAATGACGAAGGGATCCAAGCTGTTCAAGAAACATCTAATGTAGATTCAGATGAAGATTCAGATGAAGATTCAGATGAAGATTCAGATGAAGATTCAGATGAAGATTCAGATTAAATAGTAGAATTAATTATATCAATACATTTATAAACTTCAATAAATATTACTAAATGACCTATTATATCTTTTGAATTATATAATAAATTTTTTAAACATATATTTTTTTTAATGTTCTTAGATTTATTTCTAATAGATTTTGATTTTTTAGATTTTTTTGATATATTAATATTATCGTTTATAATATAATCTTTAGCGATTACATACTTTCCTTGTTTAAGTAGATTAAAATAAGTTTTAATAGATTTTTGAACTAGTGTAGCATATTTTGTTTGTATTTTATTATATAAGTCTTGTGTTAACAGTTTTTTAGATTTTAAACTTCTTACTTCCCTATCACATTCTGAAATATTTATACAATTATATATATCTTTTTTAGTATATTTTACAAAATTAGTTTCTCTTAATTTAATAGTTAATTTTAATAAATGATATAACCCTAGTTTTTTAATAGGTGATAGGGTTGATATTTCTTTTTTAATTTTGTTAATATCAAATTGACCAATTGAATTACCCATTGGTATCATTATATAAATAATTGAATCGTTATATGTACCAAACAATGAAAATGGATGATTAATTTGTGGATTTGTTACTATGTTATAAAAAAAATGTTTTTTGTCTGTAGATTCTTTTAATATATATGATGTAGGTGTTATTGGTTGATAATATTTGTCTTTTTTTAAATTTTCTTTTTTATATAAAGAAAGAAATTCATTAAATATTTTAACAGAATGTTTTTTTTTATCAGATTTCGTTTTTAATGATTTATGAGAAATATCAAATTCATATATAAATTTTCTAGAACTATTTCTTCTCGATTTTTTTTTCATTTTATAAACCTAGTATTATAATATATAATATATAAAGATTATTTTTCTATTTGCGCTATTATTATTTAAAAAAAATAATAATTATATTTATAAATATTAGTTTTAAAATTTACAAATGGTAGAAAAAACACAAAATGAAATAAATAAGGTAAAATATTTTTATATAAATAAAGCCAATAAAATAAGAAGAATGACAACACAACTTATGAATAAAATAAATAATAATAAAGATGGTAATAATAATAGTACATTAACTAAAAATATTTATACAAAAGAATTACATAAAATACAACAACTAGACGCAACTTTTGAGTTATTGGAAGCACAACTACAAGAGTTAAAAAACACAATTAAATATTATGAGAAAATAGAAATAGAAAAAACACTGATTGAAGGTGATGAAATAAATGACAAAGATAACGATAAACAAACAAAAAATAATAATTTATTAAAAAGTGATTTAGATATATTATTCCCTATAATTTATTCATTATGTAAATAGTTATTTTACTAACAATTTTCCATCATTTTCAGATTTAAACTAAATTATCCCGTTTAGTAGCAATTATATTAAATATATCACATTCTTCTTTGTGATTTAATAACTTATAATCAATTTCCTTACATTTTTTAGAACAGTATGTCATTATTTTACATGCTTTGCATCTTTTTTTACTGAGTTTAGAACAAACCGCACAATATGCTAACCTAAATTCATCATAAAAATTATCAATACAACATATTTCACATAATATTCTCTGTCTGTATAGAAGATTTATTCTCATATTCATTAGCGGCAATATATCAATATATTTGTTAAATATAGGTGCTTTACCTTCTTTAATATATTTAATTCTATGTATATGATGTCTAATGCCACAACTATCTATTGTTTTAAAATATAGGTCATATACTTCTTCATTTAATTGTTTTCCTCCAATACAACCTTTAAATGAAGCTTCTGGATAATATAATTTGGAAGATACTATATCGAGTAGTATTGGTATAGCGTCTAGATTTAAATCCCATAAAATACCATAATTCAACATTAAATAAATATGTTCTAGCATCATAAACATTATTATTTGGTTTAAATCTAGATTTGTAATACTTTTCAAATTACACCAACTTACAATATTTAATTTAGGTTTTTCATTAAATGGCATATCTTTATTTACATAAAATAGCTGTTGACTACTATGATATTGAAATGGTAATTTTAATATATTGTTTACCTTTTCATTTATATTTGGGTCATATATTTGATTAAAACTTATTGTAGGTTCAGACCCGAAACTTATTAATTTCATATTTATAAGTGACAAAAGAGGATTAGAATTTCTAGGAAGACACATTCCTCTTACAATATCACCTAGAAATAATATTCCTGAAAAATTCTGTTTATTTGTTCTTATTCCCTTTATAATATTTCTGAATTTAGAAAGAGGTGGAAAACTATAAACTGATAGTATTCTTTTATCTTTATCATCTTCGTCAATAAGTTCATTTTCATTTTTTTCATAAACTTCGCAATAATTACTTATGGGTTTTTTATCAAATGACTTAATTGTAATTTTTAGGTCACTAAATTCTTCTTTTAACACTTTTTTTAATGCTAGTTCTAAAATACCACTCCTACAGAAATATATGTATATAGTATCTGCTTCAGCTTGTTTTAAACATTTAATTATATAAATACATAATTCTCTTGTTGGTATTTCATATATTTCTCCCAACCCAAACAAATATAAAGGATATTTCAATAAATGGTCTATGATAAATTTATGAATATCCTCATATGATTTCCCTGCCATATCAAATAAATTATTATTAATTGCTTGCACCATATCACTTAATAATTTTTCCTTTTGAATATCAAATAATGGATTCTCCGATTTATAAGCCCTACATTCAATAGCTTTTATAAATGCCTTATTTGAACTAGCCATCTTTGTATTAGTGGGTTTTAATTTACATATTTTAAATAATAAATTCAATTTTTTAGACCAAATATACATAATTAAAATTGAAATTATATATTTAAATATTTTTTATATAAGAAAAAAATCACATATTGATTACAGATGGAAGAAGCTCCAATACAAGTATTGCCGGATGAATTATGGAATAAAATTTTTGAATACTTACCAATAGAAAATATATTTAATGTGTCTCAAGTATGTAGAAAATTATATGAAATCGCACACACTTGTGCAAATTATAAATTTAGCTGTCCTAAAAAATCAATTACCCATTTTCAAGAATATAAAGATTATATAAATTTTGCCCCAATATGTAATAGGGGTATTCGTAATTTTAAAAATGTTAAAATTTGGAATAATTTACCAATAAAATTTATAATTAGTTTGTTTCATTACAATATATTAGGTATTAAAAACATATTTTTAAATTATATTAGTAAATGTAGTAATATTTTCTCATTATCAATAGTTATATATATGAATCAAGAACGTATGACATTTATAGAAGATAATCTACCTAAAACAATTAAATCATTAGAACTTTTAGAATATGTTAACACAGAAGATAGAATTTTAGTTGAATATAATTCAACTAAATGTCCTAATGTTACAAATTTAATATTATCGCATATTAATTTAAAAAATACAAGTAATTTTGATAATGTAACTAGTTTACATTTAATTAATTTAATGTTTGATGAAATAACAGATGAATTTAAATTTAAATTATCAAAAATTAAAAAATTAAATATAAGTTATTGTATGTCAGAAATGTTTGATAATTTAACCTGTTTTAACAATAATGAAGAGGTAATATTATCAGATATTTATATAAATCAAGCAACGTTATCATCTCTAGCTGAAAATAAGAAATTAAAAAAATTTACATTAAATATTATTATAGACACAAGCTTAGATTTATCTGTTTTTAGATATAGTAATTTAGAATATTTAACTATAAATAAGTTCGGCAAATTTATATTAAATTTAGACGGCTTGGAAAATATAAAATATATAAATTTAAGTGGTGTTCGTGTTAGTAATATTAACAATACAATGTTTAATAAGGTATTGAATTTAACAGCTTGTAATATTAAACAACATATGATACCTAAATTGCTAAATGTTGAAAAACTTAATATATCAAATAATTGTAAAGTACGGGATACATCGATATTTTCTAGCACAGATTGTAAAATTAAAATTCTAGATTTATCATATAATGAACATATAAAATATATAGATAGTTTATCTAATTTAGAAGAATTATCTGTTATAGGATGTAATGATTATATTGGTATTTTAAATATATTATCTAAGTTGAATAAGACTAGATTATATATAAAGCCGTGTTATTGTACTAAATGTATAAAATTATATAAATATAACATACAAAAAATAATAATTGAAAAACATACAATAACAACAAAATGTATATATAAAGATAAATATGAGTGGTTTAAATTTTAATATATATATATATTAAAATTTAAACAAATAAACAAAAATAATATTTTTTTATGCTCAAAAACATTAGTAAAACATAATATTTTAAAAAATAATAAAAAAATTGAAATTTAATTTATAAATTTATATAATAATAAAACAAGAAATTGTTTAAAAACTTAATTAATAATAATATTATTAATTAGGTTCAAACTTTTTTTAATGGTTTTTAGTTTTTTATTTTAGTAATTTTAAAAAAATGAATAAAATTGAATTTTTATAACTAAACTACTAAAATTATTTTGACGACGATGTCGTTATCTAGGGGAAAAAAAGCCATTGAGTTCTACGAAAAAAGAAAAGCATCTGGCTTAGGAATTCCTAGAAAACCAAAAGATAAAAAAAAATGGGTTAATGGGTGTTTCGAATATATAGCCACTAATATGGTATGTTGTGCTGTTACTGAAGCAGCAAAAGTTGTATCTTATAAACAATATTATGAATATTTAAAACAACTTCGTATTGAATATGAAAAAAAAGAAAAAGAACATAAAGAACCTGATGAAGACACTGTAGAAAGAAACAATCGATTATGGATTTTTAAAAAAGCCGAAGAGCGTGTTAAACGACTTAAAAGAGAACTAGAAAACGCAGAAGATATTTTATCTAAAGCAAGGGAAGCAAAGGAAGCATTAGAATAATTATATATACAAATATTACCGTTAATTAAAACCCTATAATTTACTATTTTTACATAGCATTTATATTTATATTTATATTTATATTTATATTTACATTTTTTTATATGAAAATACGACGATTTTTAGATATAATAAGAGAATTTAACAAATTTCTAACAAAATAGAATAAAATTGAATTTTAGTTTGTTTATAATATAAGTATTCACAGATTATTAAAAATCTGTCTGCGGTTCATAATCGACATTATGTACACTCTTTATGTCATTGCGTTCCTTGCAAGCACAACAACAGCCAGTTCGGAGAAAACAGCTCTCCAACCATACACGCAGTATGAGTGGGATGCGCTGTATGTGCCTGATAAATCAGTCACATACAAACAAGGTACGTGTCCAACACCTTCCAATTCATCGGTCTCGACGACTGATGTTTTTGAAACAAAGGCTGATGTCTCTGTTTCGGATCCAACGACTGTCACTCAAGAGGTGACACTGACGGATGTCCCAGAGACATCAGACCAACCAGAACCAGAACACCGACCCGACCAAGCATCATTCTTTTTGAATACGACGATTGAGTATGATTGGTTGGAATACATCTATGCTTTGGAAAAAACCAAAAAAGAGGTAATTGGATTTGGCACCATTGTCTTTATGACTTTAGTGATTTTTCTCTTCTATCGTATTAAAAAGCGAAAGGAGCAAGAGAAGTTTTCAAACATTATGGATAAACTGAGTAACTTCAAAGGTCCGTTAGATATGGAGTGGGTAATGAGTTGCGAAGATCCAGAAGTCGCAAAAATCACAAGAAAGTTTGAAAATGCTTTACTAGAAATTACAGTGGGGCAAGTACTTGATAGTTTGGAAGAATATCCTGAACTTTATAATGAAGTTAAGGGGAGTTTACCAAATATGTGGTTTTTGAGATGGAGGAAAGCATGGCATTTCCGTTTATCACTCAATTTGAAGTTGGATAAGAAGCGTGATAAAAGACGATTTAATCTTGCTAGTAACTTACAAGACGGATATATACACGTTAACAATCTGCCCGGAAGTAACTGCTTGCTACAAGATTACATATTGGAAGGTAACAAGGATGAATGCGAAAAGAAACAAAAGCTTCACATGTTCTTCTATGAACATTTCTGTAATATGGCGATTGCGAGATTAACTGAAAAGGATTACAGTTCTTTGTCAAAAGCAAGGCTTTTGCCATCAAAAGGTTTTATTCTACCAGAAACAATGCCTAAACCAGATATTTTCGTAGGTGTTGAAGCAACTGGCCATAAAGAAATTATTGAAAGGAGGATGAACTTACAGTGTATTCTTATCGATGGAGGAGGTTCAAAAGACGCGGAACAAAATGGGTTACACGCCGTTGTTGGTGTAAATCCTACCAAATATATATTCGACAATGAAAAAACTATGAGTTTATCATTGATATTGAAGAAATTGGTTAAAAACGCAAATTTGGAAGGTCAACGATGGTTTTTGCAGGTTATACAATCTATAGAAACAGAAAAAATCATCGTATTGCTTCCAATTCACTTTCCTTCTAAACCTGGTGAAATAAAAGTTCGTTCTGCTATGTGGGACGCGATTTGCGAGTTAAAGAATAAAATTGTCAAAATATATCCTTTATACGCAATCATTATTGCTGGTGATCACAATGGTCCTAATAAAGATTCCTTTCTAGAGCTTAAAAGTACCTACGACAAGCTTAAAGAGAATGAAATCTCCCTACATACTGGAGTTCCTACGGATAAACCAAGTCTGCAACTTACAAAGCAAAGGTTGGTAACAGTACAACCAAAATCAAAATTGGACAGACCTGGACGAAATGTGAATAACGAACTTGCAGAAGTTGTGAAGACTTCATTTGGAGGTTATTCTGATGGAAAACAAATAGAACTAGTTGAACCAAATTCAATGAGTATCTTTCCACAGAAAGGAACCCTACCAAGTCCAGAATTTCCGGATTTTGATCACGAAATATTCGGGGGGATGTTTGTTGTGGGGGAAGAGGTAGTAGGGGCTATTGTGATGAACTTTGGAGGAAAGGAAACGCTAACTGAAGATTATATCCAAGCAACGAAAGCCTAATATGAAGACATTTACGATTGCTAGACGATTGACAAAAAGTAGATGCGTTTGTTGATAACAAGTAAATCTCCACCTTGAACGACTTTGGAAACGACACGGAAAAAAATTGAGGTGATTAATATCACCAAAATCTTTTTTTTTGTTTAAATGTTAAAATAAAATTGAAATTCTAACTATAATTACATAATCAAATAATTACATTAAAAATGGATGTATTAAACTATTTACAAAAAAAGTTTAAACAAGTTATTTCTTGGAAAGTTTCTAGACAATACAACAATAATATTAATGATACGCGACTAGAAGATACATGGGTTCTTATATCTCATGGAACTGAGCATATTACTCCTCGACCTATTCGTTCACAAATTGTGAATACATAGTGTATATTTATATTTAAAACCTAAAAATAATTAAAAAAAAATATTTTAATAAATTTTAATAAATAATAAACTTAAATTTTAAAATTATTTATTTTTTAACTCCCTTTTTTTTATTAGTAATTTCTTTAGGTTTTTTACTTACTGTATCATCTTTTTTCTTACCTTTGCCCTTTCCTTTTACAATCCCTTTACCTTTACCGGTCTCTTTATCTTTCACACCACTCTTTTCGTCCCCTTTATCTTTTCCTTTCTTTAATTTTTTTTCAATACATTCATTACATTCTTCTAGTGTCATATTTTTAATATCATCTAGTGTTTTATAAACTTTTTTATATTTATACATTATAGGTATATTTTGTGTCTCTTTGTATTTAATATAGAAACCATATGGTCCCTTTTTAATTAAAATGTCACCCGTAATTTTGATATCATTTCCAACTTCACTAGAGATAGTATCAATCACTTTGATGGCTTCGTCTAATGTAATACAAGAACCATCAACACATTCATTATCTTCACATTTATTATAATTATCAATTGAATAATTTTTCTTTTTATATGTAATATAATAATTTTGTCTCTTATTAATAATAACATTGTCGCTTTTATATTTACCAATAGTTTTAGGATATTGAAGCATACAAACAGCTTTATCTAATGTAATATCAGTTAATGCACCTGTAAAATTAGCGTATTTACGCAATGATTTATCTTCGTGATTCAATACAACAGCGGGTCCATATCTAGTATTCATTACTATAATAGGAATATCATTTTCGGGATGCACTCCCAATTCCAGCTTTTCATATTTACTTCCAATACCAGAAGAACCTGTTTTATCTTTAAAAGATAGATTAAGTTTTTCCACTGTAGGGTTAAATGTTCTATATACTTCACCAACAACAATATTCCATACTTTTTCTCCTTTTGCTACTTCATCTAGTAGTTTTTCAACATTAGCAGTAAAACTATAATCTAATATATTGGAAAATTGTTTAACTAGATATTCATTAATCATAAAACCCAGAGGAGAAACAAACAGTTTATTCTTTTCACCATCAACACTCATTTTTTTAGCGGATTCCTTTTTAGTTGAAGGATATTTCATTTCAATATGAATGAAATCCTTTTTAACTGGTTCAACCGTTTTCTTTTCAACATAAAGTTTTGTCTGAACTTTAGAAACCATACTAGCATATGTACTAGGACGACCTATTTCCAATTCATCAAGTCGCTTAATCAAACTGGCTTCTGTAAATCGTGATTTTGGTGGTTTGCTATGTTTTTCAAGAATATCTATACTCGCAATAAATACTTCATCCCCCTTTTTCAACTTTTTAAGTTTAGTAATAACTGTGTCACTTGTTTGTTTCCCTTTTTTACCTTTTTTATCAGAATCATCATCATCATCATTATCTTCATTGTCATTGTTATCTTTTTTATTACCTTTAATATTATAAAGTTTAAGATATCCTTCAAATAAAATCTTTTCAAATTTACCAACAAAAATATATTTTTCGTCTTTTTTTAGAGTATCATTGTCTAGTTTAATTTTAAGAGTAGTAATTTCAACATCAGCTGGTTTCATTTGACTAGCAACCGTTCTTTTCCATATAAGTTGATAAAGTCTGTTATCATATGAGTTTAGTTTGCTATTTTCACTCATAATACTTTCTTTATCAAAATGAGTAGGACGAATTGCTTCGTGTGCTTCTTGACTTGTCTTTGATTTAGATTTATAAAAATTCTTACAGTAAAATTCAACACCATATTTGGAAACAATAACTTTGTTAATTGCTGTGTGTGCATCCTCAGCGATTACAGTAGAATCGGTTCTCATATACGTAATTAAACCATTCTCGTATAATTTTTGTGCCGAAGACATAGTAGATGTTGGACTCATACTTAATTTATTACTTGCTTCTTGTTGTAAAGTAGATGTAATAAATGGTGGAGGTGGTTTTCGCTTAGTTTGAGATGTTTTTGTCGATTGAATAATAAATTTACTTTTAATGCCATCATCATCAACACCAATTGGAATAAGTTTTACGAAGGTGTCTAATTCTGTTTTTGTTTTAATATCATTTTCTAGTGATGTAGTAAGAAATGCGTTTTTAAATACCAGGTCAGTTTTATCTTTATCATTAATCCAAAAATCTCCATTAATTTTGAAAAAGTTATTTGATTTAAATGTGGCGATTTCATTTTCACGTTCTTGAATAATTTTTACAACTACACTTTGAACACGACCTCCGGAAAGTTTCCAGTTATTAAATTGTTTCCAAAGAATTGGACTAATCATATAACCAATTAGTTTATCTAGGACCATTCGTGCCTGTTGTGAATAAAACATATTCATATCAATTTGAGAAGGATTTTCAATGGAATTCAAAATTGCTTTCTTAGTAATTTCAGTGAATGTAATCCTTCTAGTCTGTTCTGGTTTTAGTTTAAGAACTTCATTTAAATGCCATGCAATGGCTTCTCCTTCTCTATCATAATCCATTGCTAGATATACAATACCAGTTGAACCAATATCTTTCACTTCGCGTTTTAATAATGACACAACCTTCTTTTTATCAGATACTACTAAATAAATAGGTTGAAAAGTGTTAGTTGGTTCATCTATATCAATAGACATACATTTTGGATCCATATTACGAATATGACCACAACTCGCAGAAACATTGTACGAACTTCCTAAAAATGATTTAATTTTTTTTATTTTATTGGGTGATTCTACTATTATTAAATACTTCATTATTATATTTATTATATTTATTATGGATAAATACTTTTAAATCTATTTATATTTTTCAATTTTTTTTTTAATGATTATCATTAAAAAAAAAATTGAAAAATATCTGTATATTAATATAATTATACAATCCAATAAAAGAAATATTAATTCATAATGGAAAAACATATCATAGAAATAATTTTAGGAACAAACAAACGTAATAATCTTAAAACAGTGATTATACCCCTTAATATATTTACATTACAAAAGATAATAAATTTTATTAATGAACATACTAATTATATTTTTGTAGAAAATTTGCTTCATCTATGGTTTATTTTTAAAGAAGAATTAGAAAAATATAAAATAAGCGCACATAATGAAGTTAGTTTTATTATAACATCTGCGGAAGTTAAAAAGGTTCAAAATATAGTTAGTCCATTTAAAGATATGATACAAAATATTATGATTAGACATAATTCTAATTCCCCCTTTTCACAACAAATAACTAATCCCATAGAAATAAGTGAGTTTTTATTTAAATATAATATAAAAACAAAACTAAATTTATTACCTTATACATATCAGGATTTTTTAAGAGAAAAAGCACATCAAGCAGAACTAGATAGAATGTCTGAAATGGAAAAATGGCGAATAGAAGATGAAGCCAGAAAAGTTCGGGAGATAGAAGAATTAAAAAAAACAGAATTAATAAAACAAATCGCTATTGAAAAAGAAAAAGAAAAAGAAAAAGAAATATATGATAATTTATGTATTCAATTTTACAAAAATAATTTTAAAAATAGAGATAATATGTATTGTTTATTCCATATACATCCACATAAACAATGTAATATGAAGGATACAGGGAAAAAATGTGGGTATAAACACGAATTTCCACCTATCGAACTACTAAAATCATCTAAAAAATGTATGAAAAGAAGTAAAAGTAAATAATATGAACTATATTACAACTTTAATTAAAATTGATTTTTTTTTATTATATAGTAAATTTTAAAAGAAAACACATTATTTTATATTAAAAGTGTTCAGATAATGTCGGAAGATGGTATTAAACCGTCAGATTTATGTAAACCACAGATGTGTATATTGAAATTAAAATATCATATAAAAGGAAAAGATGATGTAATGGTTAACTATGAAAATGGAACTAGATATAATGGTAAATGGAAAGATGGAATGCCACACGGTAGTGGTATTCTAACATTAACAGATGTTAAAAGAGAATATTATAAAATATGTCGATTAGATGTAAAACATATAAAACTCGAGGGTTATTTTAATGAAGGATTATTAGACGAATCAAAAAAATTTAAACTAATTGTTGTCCTAAATAATATTACAAAGAAAGATAAATATCGTATAATTGTATATGAAGATACGACACTTTATAATAAAATTTTTATTCCAGATAAAGAAGCAACTATTACATATTATAATTCAAATGATGAAAATCCAGAAAAATGTTATGGAATTTTTAAAGGAACTATTAATAAAACAGATAGATTGTATGGTGTAATGCGTTATTCAAATATTAAAGCAATGATTACTTATTATAAAGGTGAATTTAAACATAATCAGTTTTATGAAGGGTTATGTATTTTCTCCAAGTCACATTCTTTATATAGTTTTGAAGGGAAATATGATGTCAACGGACCGTGTTTCGGTACTAAAAAATATAGAAATGGTGCTATTTATTTTGGTTATGTAAATAAATATTATCAGAATCACGGCGAGGGACAATTGGATGAAACTAAAATACATGATGTAGAGTGCGAATGTTGCAAATCAGTTATTAAAACAGATACATATTGTTCTAAATTAGCTAAAGAGTTTTTTGGACTAAAAACGGGATGTTCGATAAATGGAAAACTAGTATTTGAACATCCTTTAACAACAAAGTGTAGCAAACCACGTTGTAATAATATAAAAAATGTAGCTTGTTTGGTATGTAAAGAATATTATTGTGATGAATGTTATGATAAACATCAAAAAATGAAGGGTTTTAAAAGATATCACGATGTTATGAGATTATCTAATGAAAAAGATTTAATTAAAGAATCTAAATTAGAAATTACACCTCCAACACAAATAAACAATATAGTGTGTTATTCTCATCATTGTCCTCCATCTCCACCAAAACCTCTTTCAAATCATCATAGAATTGAAACCAAACCTAATACATTAGGTAATTATTTTCAAAAGGAAGAAAAGAAAACTAAAAATAAAAAGAAAAGAAATAAAAAGAAGAAAAAGATGAACATCCAAAAAAAACCATCTCAATATCATAATCCATATCGTATAGAACAAAAGGAATTAGTTATAACAGATGAAGAAAAAAAAGATTTAGAGAGTGGAATAGTGAATGAAAAATTAATGAATTTTATGAGTGATGTTGCTCTACAAGAATTAAAAGATAGAGGAATTGTTAATGATACAACACGAGAAGAAGATATTAAATGTTCTGTTAAAGATATGTTTTCTATTACATCTATAAATAATACAAATCCTGATGATATTAAATTAATTAATACACAACCTCAATCTATATTAAAAGATGTAAAAGTAGAAGTAGACGCAGAAGAAGTATTTGAAGAAGAACAACCTTATGATTCTTCATTTGAAGATTTTCTTAAAGAAATGAAAAAACAATACAATAGTGATTTATCTAGAAAACAAAAAAGTAAATAACTTTTAGAACACATTAAATATTAACAAAAAATTATTAAATATAAAAAACAAATAAATTAATAAATTTAAATATTTTTTTAGTTATATTGTTAAATCGTATTCTAGTTATCTAGATTATTTAATTATCTATCTATTAAAATTCATACTCATTAAAAATTAATAATATAATCAAAATGGGAAATACTGAAAGCACTGAGAGCAATTTTGCTAAAATATGTGAATTTCAAGAGGCATTTGAGATGAAATCATTTGATACAATGACTAAGGAAGATATTGAAAAAAATCCAGATATTATGAAACTGCGACTAGATTTGATAGAGGAAGAATTTAATGAGTTAAAAGACGCAATTAAACAACGCGACATTACTGAAATGAAAGATGCGATTGCTGATATTTTATATGTTGTATATGGTGCCGCACATACATTTGGTTTTAATGCTGATAGGGATTTTGATATTGTTCATAGTAGTAATATGAGTAAATTGTGTTCTACAGAAGAAGAGGCAAAAGAAACAGTAGCTAAATATGAAGGTGAATTTAAAGAAGGTAAATCTCCGTATGATACACCTTATTATTATTTAAATGAAGCTACAAACTTGTGGATTGTTAAAAACAAATCAACAGGTAAAGTATTGAAATCCATTAATTATACTCCTGTTAATTTTGAAGAATAAATTCAATAAATATTTTAAAAATTTTAACATTTTTAATAATCATAATAATTTTTTTTATGTATACATTTTAAAACTACTACTATTATTATTAATATAATTATAATTGTATACAAACTTTTATTTTTTTTTTGAAAACGTTCTTTATTTGTAATATTATTATTAAATGTCTCATTTATTTTATTTGTTATATCTACAGATTGAATCGCAAATGGACTTATAGGTTCTAATGTTTCATATGTTTTTAGTACTTCATCGGTTGTATAAACTTTTTTATTGAGTGATATATTGACTAAATTGTGTATTTTGATTAACCATTCTATTAAGTATTTTTTATTATCAAGATGTGGCGTTATTGGATATTCTTGTATATTTTTAGTATAATGTTTTTTACATTGTTCACAAGGAATTATATTCTTAAGACTAATAAAAAAATCTCTATATGTTTGTTTATCAAAGGAAGTTGGTTTTTCGGGATAATTAAATGTAATAATATGTAAAATGAACCACATAAAGGGTCCCCATATTTTAGGATCCATTTTTATTTTTCTATATATAATATAAGAAAAGAATTAATATTTATTTTTATTTAAATACAAATTCCTATTAATTATTTAGTGTAAATAAAAAAGTAAAATTAAATTTAAACTAAATAAAAAATAATGACAACATTAATATGTTCTAACTGCGGAAATGCAAATCATTTACAAAGAGAATGTAGAGAACCATTAACAAGTTATGGATTAATATGTTATAATGATTTTAATTCTTTATTAATTAATGGTAATAATGATAATGATATCAATACTAATTATGATGTATCAAACTATAAAATTGTAATGATTAGAAGAAAGGATACTATAGGATATGTTGAATTTTTAAGAGGAAAATTTAGTATGCAAAAAGATGATTATATTATTAAATTATTTGACATGATGACAAAAAATGAGAAAGAAAGAATATTACAAATAAGAGATTTTGATAAATTACGAAATCATCTAGGTATGACTAAAAAAAATTACATCTATAAAAATGAATATGATTCTGCAAAAATTAAATTTAATTTGTTAATGAATGAAAAATACAATAAAAACACAAAGTATTCCAAATTAGAATATTTAATTAATAAAAGTAAAAATATATGGAAAAATACAGAATGGGGATTACCAAAAGGTCGTAAGCATCAAAAAGAAAGTAGTATTAATTGTGCTGTTCGAGAATTTTTAGAAGAAACTGGAATATCTAAAACAGATATATCTGTATTAATTAATATAAAACCATTGGAAGAAATATATACTAGTTTTAATAATGTTAAATATCGCCATATATATTATTTTGCTAGATTTCTAAATGAAAATTCAACATTAACATTTAATCAAAATAATAAAAATCAAGTAAATGAAATAAGTGCCATAGAATGGTTTAATAATCATGAATCATTGCTATGTTTAAGACCATATTATAATGAAAAAAAAAAAATAATAAATAAAAAATTTAAAATATTAAATAAAATTAATGATGATTGTAAAATAGTATCATTATAGAATATATAAAATATATAAAATAAATTAGTTTACTTCCCATTTAATTTTTTTTTCAGCCTCTTCGGGTAATTTTAATAATGTTAATATTATAATAATAATTACACTTAAAATAATTATACTATCTTTAATAAATCTAAATCCAATCCCTTTAGCCCACATTTGTCCTGTTGTTAAATTTTTAAAACTAAGAGGTATCATAATACCAAAAATACAACCAAAAGAAATACCAACCATATCAACCCAAATTGGTTGTTCAGAACTAGAACCAAATATAGATGCAGCAAATTTACTGAAAAAAGCACCTATTGTTACACCTAAACCGTCACTAAATAAATTACCTAATCCAGATGTTATACCATCTACTCTATTTTTTTCGTGAATTGCGTTTACGGCAGCAGATGGTTTAGAGAATATACCACCTCCCTTTTTATTTTTAGAAGGAAGTGTTCCTGTAACTAATTTACTAATATATCCAAATGGTTTATCTAAAGCATCTAATCCACATATTAAACCAGCGTTATCAATAAATCCAAAAACAACACCAAATACAAGAGCTGGAATAATAGTTAATTTATTAAACGGTTTATAAATTTTATCAGAAGGCTGTTCTATACTGTTTACTCCATATGTCATAAATTCTTTAAAATTAATCTTTTCACTTTTTTCTTTATTTTCACCACCAGTTAATTTATATACGTGTAATCTTTCATACGAATATGCTAAATTACATAAGCATGTAACAGCATATATAAAAAACATCATAATCGCTTTAATTTTATTATTTGTAATAGTAGCATATATAATACAAGTAAATAATATCATATAGAAACACAATAAACCATATAATACGTTTTTTTTTAATATTTTTTTTTCTTGTTTAATTTTTTCTGTGTTAACATCATTTTTAATAGGATTTAAAATAACATCATTTTTTATTGTATATCTTATATAATAAAATAATAATAAAGCCAATAAACCCATACATAAATATTCAATACTTAATTGCCCTTTGTTATTACTAACATATTTGGCATCATTCATTAATTCAATAACCATAAATATTAAAATTGGAATAAAACATACAGTTGCTGAATAACCTATAGATTTTTTCAGTTCGGTCATAGTTAATTTAGTTAATTTAGTTAATTTAGTTAATTTAGTTAATTTTAATTATATAATATAAAAATATAAAAAATAAATAATAATTAATTAAATACTTTTACTATAATTGTTAATAGTTCATCTAGTTCGATAATACGTTTTTTTGTTTTTAATAAAGTTTTTAAATTTTTATTAAGATAAACTTTTTTATCTTTTATTAAATCTTTATCTATTAAATACGCATTTATTTTCTTATTCAATTTTGATACTAATATTTCATTATTATCATTAATATCATTAATATCAAAAAATTCTTTAAGATTAGTTGATAATGTTATACTTTGTTTTTTAAAGCTACGCAATTTTTTATCTTTATATTTTTTTACTTTATTTTTATCTTCTTTTGCTTCTTTCTTATTTATACTTTCATTATTATAAATATCTATAATATCGCGCTTTATTTTACTGAAGTTTTTTTCTGCTACTAGAACTGCTTTTTTAAATAATTTAATATCATTTTCATATTCTGTTAATCTAGATATAATATCATTCATAATTAAATACAACAATATAATCTTTGTTTAAATTATTTTCAAGAAATTTCCAATGATTAATATTTGTGTATCTAGGTATTCAAATTTGTGTGCTAATATTTTTATTTTAATAGTATCGCCCGATTTAATTTTAGAGTATTCTTCATCTCCAATATGATGTTGTTTTGATAAAAATATATTTAAAGGTGATTCATTAACATTTTCGATATAGCATTTAATATGTGATTTACTAACTTCTGAAACTATACAATCTATAATTTGATTTTCGCTAGGACAACAAATCATAACTTCATATTTTATATTATAATATACAACAGATTTAAAATTGTTTATTTGCATATTACCTTCACTTCGCATTAATATTTTTGTAGTATTCGGTTTAACATATCCTTCATTAATACAAATACCATTAATTTTATTATCCAATAATGTTTTAATAACTTTATCTATGTCTTCACATAATTTATCAGCAGATATAGTTACATTTTTCCTTAGTATTTTTTTTACATAAATATTATTTTTTTTTTCAGCCATTTTTAATATAGTTTATAAAATATTAATACTTATAATATATAATAAGTAATTAATTTTAAATTAAAAAAAAATCAATTTTAATTTAACATTAAATATAATTCATATTCTAAATTATTTAATAACCATAATTTAGAAGAGTCTTCGTTATCTTTTCTTCTAAATATTAATTCTAAATCATTACATAAAATATCTTTTTTTTTAGTCTCTATTTTATTTTTTGATATTGTTTCATAGTATTTAATAATTTGACTCTTTTGTTTATCGCTACATTTACTACCTTTTTGAGATTTTTTGTCTGTATTGCGAAGATCCATTATTTTAAAAGTTGGGGCAGCATTTTTATTATCAATTGTTATATAAGCAAATAAATCATTTATTTTTTCTTCTTTAAACTGTTTCAACCTATAATTAATAATTTTGTTATTATAAGCATTATCTATAATAAAATCTTTCTTTTCAGTATCATATTTATATACTAATATTGATTTATAATTACAAATAAAAAAGCCGTATATATTATTTTCTATTTCTTTTGTACTGTTATGATTATTTTTAGATTTTTTAACACTTTTATTTTTTATATTAATACTATTTTTGGTATCTTTTTTTGTTATTAAATTACTATTGTTAATTAATTTTAGTATTAATAATTCTATATTTGATAATTTATTATTATTTATTTTATTGGATAATATAGTTTTAATAATTTTTAACTTTATATTATATACTAATTTGTAAAATAATATTTTAATAATTTCGTCGTCAGATGGCTTTAAACTAAATTTAAATTTATTATTAGGTAAATTATATTTAATTTTTTCAAAATTAAATTGAAAATTAGTTATTAAAGAATTATATTTAAGAGAATTTATATTTTCTAATTTAATATTATTTTCTTTTATTTTATTAATATAAAATCTTAAATCTATTTCAGATACAAAATCTGTTTTATATTTATCTAAATATTGTTCAACAAATTCAATATTAGGGTTTAAATTATTGACACTTATAAATTTTAAATATTTATTATACACTATTATTTTACCATATTCTCCTTTATTATTATATGTTTTATTATCTTTAATAAGTGAAATTAAGATAATATCAAATATTTGATAATGTTTTTCTTTTAAATTAATTAGTTTTTTAATATCTGTAATTTTAATAAGTTTATATTGTAAAACAATTCCTATTATTTTAATTTTTAATTTGTATATTACATTTTCAATATTATTAATATTTACAAAATTTTTATCACTGACATCTTTATTTAATGTTGATAAAGTTTCTGTTTTATCGTTATTACAATAATAATGACATTTTTTAGAATAATTACATATCCTAGAATATGGAGAATCATTAAGATTATAATTAATTATTTGATTATGTGATGTTATAAGTTTAATTTTTGTATCTCTATATTTTTCCCCATAAATATTATTTCCATAGTAATTTAAATAACAATCTAGAGCTTTTTCTTTCAATAATCTTTCTACGTCACCAATTAATATAGCTTTTGTTTCCGACATACGATATTTTAATAAATCAACACTCTCATTTTTACCAGTTGTAGAAGCATATAAATAAATAGATACATTACGTTTATTTACAGGTAGTGATAAATGTGACTCATTTCTAATACAACGCCCGATTACTTGTTCTATTAAACTAAAATTAAAATGAGGTTCCAATACGTGTACTTCTCTATAACCAAATAAACTTAAACCTTCTGATGCCGTCTCTGAACCTATAAATACTTTTACATTTTCATTAACCATATTTTCTCTTTTTCCTATATAAGAACTTATATTCGTAGATTTAATAGTTCCACTTCTAACTATATAATCACCTTTATATTCATTAGATTTATATTTATTATTTATAAAGGGTTCGTTATGAGATTTATATTTTTTATATCCATTCATTTCTAGTGCGATAATAAGAGGACAAATACCACCCCATATTAAATTAGAATATATAAATACTGGTCCATCGGATTTTTCTATGTTTTTCAGAATCATTGCTATTTTTTTAGAATAAATATGTATGTTTTCCAATAAAAAGTTCTTACCATATTTTTCATCCTTAAAACTATATGAACCCGCTGATTTTGTCGTAACTGTTTTAAACCCATTTTCACCATAACAATTATTTAAATTGTTCTTAGAATCAGCAAGTGTTTGATAAATAAAATTACTTATTTGAGTTTCTGTTGAATAAACAGTTGAATATTCTTCTTGTGATTCTTTTAATTTAATTAACCTATTATAGACTTCTAATTGTTCTTTACTCATAGAAGCATCTATTATATCAAAAACTTCAAACTTTTTCTTTTGAGATGAATAAATATCATCATTACTTATGTAGTTTGTTGGATATTTTTTAATTATTTGGTTAGGAACATTATACTTAGCACTTAATCTAAGAGGAAATTTAAAAGGATCATCTCCTCTCATATAAGAAATATATCCATTTAATTTTTGTTTTAATATTGCTTCTCCTTTTTTTTTAAATTTTCCATCTGATAAGAAAATATCATTTATTTGAAGTGGTGACCTTTTATCATTAATTAACATATAATTAAGTAATGATACAATATCTGTTGGTCTATCCCATAATGGTGTTGCTGTAAGCATAATTAAACGTACATTTTGAGAATATTTGAGAACATCTGTTAAAACACTAGAAATTAATTTTAAATCTAAACTACCAGCTGTAGAAGTTATGTGGTGTGCTTCATCTATTATTATTACTGAATTTGAAAACTCTTTTCTTATTTCCGCAATTTTATTTAAATGTTGTTCTTGTTCTGATAAATTTTTTTTTGTTTTATTTATTAAAGAAGAAGTATATCTAGCCCATTTTTCAACATTTTTAAACTCATAATACGATTTAATCAATTTATTTAATTTTAACATTACTGAATCACAATACATAGGATTACTTTTACATTTATCTATTAATTCTTCATTATTTATATCTTTTTTAATTAATTCTTTAATATAAGTATCCTTTGTACATTGTTTTTTTACTTGTTTTGTTTTTAGTTTATTGGATTCAAATAATTGACTCTTAATATCTTCATATCTAATAACATATATTTTTTTTTTATTATTTTTAACTAAATGTTTAAGATTTTCAGCTATAGTAATACCAGTACACGTTTTACCAACACCCGTTCCGTGAAATATAAGCATACTCCTATATGGAGAATGAGGACCCATGAAATTTTTAAGCAAAATTTGTGTATGTGTTAATTCAAATGATTTTTTAGATGATTTTTTAGATGATTTTTTAGATGATTTTTTAGATGATGTTTTTAAACTAGCATTTTTATATTCTTCAAGGAGATTTTTAATATCTTTTTCTTTGCTTTTTATTTTAAAAAGATTAAAATCTTTCTGTTGAAACAGCTGTAACGCAAATTTATCATTATATATACTTGGATAAAAAGAAGATTGTATTTTATTAATTTTAAATTGTATATCTTCCATTTTATCCGTAACTTTATTTTGTTCTTTGGTTGTTGAATTATTATCTATAATAAGTTTTTCTAATTCAGTATTAAGCTCATTAAATTCATCATAAAGTTTTTGTATATTACTAAAAGATTTTGTTTTTTTGCTTGTTTTTTTGCTTGTTTTTTTGCTTATTTTTTTGCTTGTTTTTTTGCTTATTTTTTTAGTATATTGTTTCAATACTTTTGATTTTTTAGACTTAGGTTTTGATTTCATAATATTTAGTATAAAATAAAAAGTATCATTAACTATTATTAATATATAATATAATAATAAAAAAATAAAAATTAAAGAAATAATAATAACTCTGTAAATAATATAGAAACTATACCTATTTTTATAAGTAATAAACTCATAAATTCACTATCTAATTTATTAATATACATATTAATTCCTTTAATTAATAATAAAATACTCATATTTAACATACAACATTGTTTACCTTTTCGATTATTTATATATACATAAAATAATAATATTATATTAAAAAAAATAAGTAATATTCTAGATATTTCATTTAACATATTATTGCGCATATTTCACTATATTTTTAATTAATTATATGCAAATATTATTTAAATTTATTATTTATATTGAGTTTATTCGTATATTAAATAGAAAAGCTCTATTAAAGATTGTTTGTGTTTATCATAATTTTCACTAAAATATTGAAGGGCTTGTTGTTTCATTTCTTTAGTTAATTTATTTGCGTTTTGTGTTTTTCTACAACTATTTATATATTTTTTATATTTAGAATTAGATTTGCTTTTTCTTTTTTTAGACTTTGGTTGTTCAGAAAGTCCCATTCCATTATGAGGAGCAAGATTTGAAAGTTCACCATTGGAAGACATTTTTTCGATGTAAGAGAGATTGTTAAATTAGAATAATATATTTTTATATTCAATTTTATTGAAAAAAGTAAAATATTAATAATATATTATATTATATTGTTTTGTTTTGTATTAAAAAATTTTATATATTAATTGTTTTTATGTGTTTAACATTTTAAATCCGACGAGAAGTACTTTCTATTTTATTTTCCTTACATTTATAGTAGACAAAACAAGGAGATAATAGTAAATCAATAGTTATTAAACAAGGTATCAAACAAGGACAACACGATATACAAGGAGGATATCCCCCTACGTTATATGTAGATTGATTACAATAACTTTCACATTCATTTTCATAATAAGTCGTTAAACATATAATATGTTTTTGATTATCTTTAAAGAAACAATTTTCCATAATAAAACTGTTGTTTTTAGTTTTATATTTAATATTTACAAATTAAGTAATAAATATCAATTTTTATAATATTTTTGATTTATAAAACCATAATTTCGCTTAAACTTTGCCCAACTATACTTCTTTCAATAGCAGCAGCACAAATTTTAGAAACATCCATTATTTCTAATTTAGAAGTGTTTTCCCCTTCAAATCTCCCTAATATGTCTACTGTATTAGTAACTATTACCTTTTCAAAACTAGAATTATTAATGCGTTGTAATGCTGGTTCAGATAATACACCGTGACACGCACCCATATATATTGAAGTCGCACCGTTTTCTTTTAATACTTCACAAGCCTTACACGCGGTTCCTGCTGTATCAATCATATCATCTATCATAAAACATATTTTATCTTTAACATCTCCCATTAAAATCATACGATTTACACTTCCCGTTGATACTCTTTCTTTATATAAAATGGCTGCAGCACATTTAAGTTTTTCAGCAACTCTAGTTGCGGTTTTAACACCTCCTTCGTCTGGTGAAACAATTACTAAATCTTTCGGATTTATTTTACTTAAAATTTCAGTATTAATATAATGAATAAAATAAGGTTCAGTATAAATATTATCTAGGCGTGTATTATCAAAGAAACCTTGAATTTGCCCTGCGTGTAAATCAAATGTTATTACTCTGTCTATACCTTGTGTTTCAAGGAAAGAAGCAATCATTTTTGAACTAATAGGGGCTCTACTATAATCTTTTCTGTCTTGTCGTTGATATGGAAAAATGGGGAGTATAACACGAATCGAAGTTGCGCTACCGCGTTTAATAGCATCTACCAATACAAATAATTCCATCATTAAATCATTAAGATTAAATTGTGATGTAGCAGAAACAGATTGAATAACAATACAATCGCGTTTTCTAATATTTTCTTGTATTTGGGGGATTTTAATTTCACCATTCGCAAAACGCTCTACTACACAATTACTTAATTGAGTATTATTAAAATAAGACGCCACTTTCAAACCAAATTCGCGATTACCATTTCCAACAAAAAAAAGCGTATTCTTGGAAATAAATTCTTGATGTATAATATTATAGTCTAACATTGTTGATAATTTAATTTCAAAAAATATTATAATTTAGTATTTGCGTTAATTATTTAAATTTATTATTTTTAATATTTTTTTAATAAATAATCTTTTCTAGTTCTTTCCAATTTGTATTGATATAACACACTTCATTATCCTTATTCATTTCTAGTTGTATAGAAAGAAATTGTAGTTTTTGTTTCACATAAATAGGAACATTATTATCCAATAATAAAACAATTAGTTCCACCTTATTATTATAAGACATTTTATTTAATGATAACTTAAGAATCTCATCATTAAGTAGAGAGAAATCTTCTTCATATTGAAACACTTTTCTTATAAAATTGATAATAAACACATTATTATCATCTAGTAACAATTTTTTAATACTAGAAATAAATTTGTTTGAAAATATAAGTTTTGAGGTGCGTTCTTTTAAAAACAATTCCTTTTCAACTCTAGTATAGTTTTTTTTATTTTTATTATATCTATACATTAATGTATTGTATTTCATATAATGTTGTTTTTTCCATTTATTAGATATAATGTATTTATTAATAGATTTATTAAATTTTTTGATTTTCATACTAGAAGATAATGCTAACATATGTTTATAGGCCATATTACATAAATGATTATCCCATTTAATATATTTATTATATGTGTTTATATCAGTGTCTTTTTCCATTTTACAATATAGTTTAGTTTCTGAATAACAGCCATTATGTTTATAATTAATAATTTCTAAGTGTGGAGATATAAATTCTAATTTCTTTTTAGTGTTTAAAAAACAAACATTCTTATCATAATCACATTCTACTTTATAGTTATTATATAAGAATTTTGTATGAATCATATTATAAATATGAATTAAAATTATAAAAAATAAAAAATCAATTTTTAAAACACTAATTAAGGTCCCCTTCTTCTATTTGTACTAGGAGGTGGTGTGCTATATGACGTGAAATACTCTCCGGGACCATAAGGACCAGAAAGACTAGAAGGATCAGAAGAACCATAATTATAAAGTGGAGTTGTTGAAGTATTAAATGAAGGTGAAGTATTAAATGAAAATTCTGCTTCTTGTTGTTGTGCTTCTTGTTGTTGTTGTTGTGGTTGTTGAGCATATTGTTGCTGTTGTTGAGCTGCTTGTGTTGTTTGTAGTTGAGCATATTGTTGTTGTTGAGCATATTGTTGTTGTTGTTGAGCAGCTTGTTGTTGTTGCGGTTGTTGAGCATATTGTTGTTGTTGTTGAGCAGCTTGTTGTTGTTGAGCATATTGTTGTTGTTGAGCAGCTTGTTGTTGTTGAGCTGCTTGTTGTTGTTGTTGTTGAGCAGCTTGTTGTTGTTGAGCTTATTGTTGTTGTTGAGCATATTGTTGTTGTTGTTGAGCAGCTTGTTGTTGTTGAGCATATTGTTGTTGTTGAGCAGCTTGTTGTTGTTGAGCTGCTTGTTGTTGTTGTTGTTGAGCAGCTTGTTGTTGTTGAGCATATTGTTGTTGTTGAGCAGCTTGTTGTTGAGCTGCTTGTTGTTGTTGAGCTGCTTGTTGTTGTTGTTGAGCATATTGTTGTTGTTGAGCATATTGTTGTTGTTGAGCAGCTTGTTGTTGTTGTTGAGCTGCTTGTTGAGCAACTTTTTCTTGAGCTAATTTTTGTTGTTGTTGTTGAGCAGCTTTTTCTTGAGCTAATTTTTCTTGAGCTAATTTTTCTTGAGCTAATTTTTCTTGAGCTAATTTTTGTTGTTGAGCAGCTTTTTCTCGAGAAACTTTTTCTTGAGCTAATTTTTGTTGTTGAGCAGCTTTTTCTTGAGTGGATGGTTGTTGTTCTTGTAGTGTCTGTTCTACTACTTCATCTCTTGGAGAAAGAGTAGTAGACCCAGTATTCATTTCTGTAGACCCAGTATTCATTGCTGTAGAACCAGTATTCATTGTTGTAGAACCAGTATTCATTGCTGTAGACCCAGTATTCATTGTTGTAGTACCAGTATTCATTGTTGTAGTACCAGTATTCATTGCTGTAGACCCAGTATTCATTTCTGTAGACCCAGTATTCATTTCTGTGGGACCTGTATTCATTTCTGTAGACCCAGTATTCATTTCTGTAGACCCAGTATTCATTGCTGTAGAACCAGTATTCATTGTTGTAGAACCAGTATTCATTGCTGTAGACCCAGTATTCATTGTTGTAGTACCAGTATTCATTGTTGTAGTACCAGTATTCATTGCTGTAGACCCAGTATTCATTTCTGTAGACCCAGTATTCATTTCTGTGGGACCTGTATTCATTTCTGTAGACCCAGTATTCATTTCTGTAGACCCAGTATTCATTGCTGTAGAACCAGTATTCATTGTTGTAGAACCAGTATTCATTGCTGTAGACCCAGTATTCATTGTTGTAGTACCAGTATTCATTGTTGTAGTACCAGTATTCATTGCTGTAGACCCAGTATTCATTTCTGTGGGACCTGTATTCATTTCTGCGGGACCTGTATTCATTGCTGTAGACCCAGTATTCATTTCTGTAGACCCAGTATTCATTTCTGTAGACCCAGTATTCATTTCTGTGGGACCTGTATTCATTTCTGTGAGACCTGTATTCATTTCTGTAGACCCAGTATTCATTGCTGTAGACCCAGTATTCATTGCTGTAGACCCAGTATTCATTTCTGTGGGACCTGTATTCATTTCTGTGGGACCTGTATTCATAGCTGTAGAACCAGTATTCATTGCTGTAGAACCAGTATTCATTGCTGTAGAACCAGTATTCATTGTTGTAGAACCAGTATTCATTGTTGTAGAACCAGTATTCATTGTTGTAGAACCAGTATTCATTGTTGTAGAACCAGTACCACCACCGGAATCACCAGCAGCACCAGCAGCTACAGCAGCTATAGCTTTAGCATCACCAACACCATCAACAACATTAGCATTAGAAACACCACCACCAATGTTAGGTAAATTTTTAGTTGTGGGTTTACCTAAAAGTGTGTTACATTTTTTAATAAATTCCTTTTTGTTATTATTTAAGTCATTATTATTTTGAGTTATAATATATTCACATTCTTCTTCTACAAAAGCTATACTATTATCTAAAGATGACGTGGTTTTACTAGTAGATTCTTGAGAAGTTTGTGTTTCACCACTAATACTACCACCACTAACACTATTATTTTTTACTTCACTTGGATTTTTACCAGCTTGAGTCTTTAGAATTAAATATTTTGGCATTAACATACCTGTTTCAAATGTACTTTTCTGTTTTCTTTTACAAATTAAAATTATTAATATTAATATTAATATAATTAAGAGTAATGAAGTACTAGAAATTTTATTATATATGTTTTTCATTTTTATTTTATATATTACTAGACTAATATTATTATAATGACATATTATTATTAATAAAAATAATTTTATTTAATAAAGTTTATAAAATATTATAATTTTAAAAATGTGTTAAAAATAAAAAAAGTATAAAAATATTAGAAATTAATTTAAGATATAATACCATTATATAATTATATATTTACACTCAAAAAAAATTAAAATAGAAATAATTAAAAATTAAATTTAATATCACTATTATTATTAAAGAGAACAAAAATTAAAAAAAACAAAAATTAAAAAACAAAAAACAAAAAAATGACAGATAATAATTTAACAGAGCATACATTTGATGTAAATCTATGTTATGCACGAAAAAATCAAAAAGAACATTATCATTTACAATGTCCTTGTAGTAAAAAAATAAGTAATTTTTGTGGTAAACATAAAAATTATTTAGCTAAGAAATTAATACCTATTAATGAATTACCAGACAAAACTACTAGAATTAATTTAACTAATAAAGTTGAAAATGAATTAGACAATAATAATGAAGAAGAAAATGACTCCAATAAAACTCATTTAAAACAAAAATCACCAAAAATGACAAAGAAAAAATTAATGTATGTTATTAAACCATACGAATACCATAAAATTAGTAAAACAACTTTAACACTTATAGATTATCTTTATGATAAAGATTTAAAATATACTGATTCATATATTAAAAAAAGCTACAAATATTATAAACTAGACTACTTCTTACCAAAAAAGAGAAAACTACGACTTATTAATAAAGAACAAAAAGATATACACATAAAAAACATAAAATCATCACTACAAGATTTCTTTGAAACGTTATTGATATCGTATATTAATATTGATAAAATTGTCTTTTTACAAGGAAAAATTAAAGAATATATAGGAAACAAAGCATTACGTATTCACGGACCAGCATATAATAATAGAGGACTTTGTAATAATCCAACAGATTTTTATAGTTTCGACCCTATATCAGAGATAGAAGACAAATATTTTTTCTCATATAAAGACAATGATGGATTTGTATATGGATTTCATATTGAAAGTTTTATCAATTTAATATCAAATGATACAGAACCAACAAACCCATATAATAGAGTAATTATTAGTAAAAAAATAAAAGATATAGCTATTCAAATATGGCAAGACCTTAATAAAAAGAAAGAGACCTCTAATTATACAAATAATAATAGTACAAGAGATTTAAAAAATCAAGTGCGCAATAAATGTCTTATGGTTTTACAAAAAATGGATATATTTGGTTATCAAACAAAAATGGATTGGATTTTAGATATGCCTATATCAAGAGCTAGACAATTATTTAAAAGTATTAAAAATAATTGGAATTATAAAGCTGGATTATCAGAAGAAGTAAAACAGCGCATTTATCCAAACGGAAATCCATTACATGAAATTAATAGTAGACGAATTGAAAATATAAATAGATATATTGTTCTTAATACTGTATTAGAATTGATGGATTTATTAGTAAGTAATGGTATAACAAATGATGATAAAAATCAAGGATGTATATTAGTATTATTCGCACTTAATGATGTGAATAGAGAATGTGGTCGGTGTAATCCTTGGTTAATTTAACTTTTTTTTTAATGTTTTGAAATTTAAAAATTGATTATAATAATTATAAAAAGTAATAATATACAATCAATAAAATGAGTCATTTAACTTTATTTAAAAAAGATATGAAATTACGCAAAAGAAAAGAAACTATTTTAACAAGTATAAAACAAAAAGTATGGAAAAGAGATTGCCATAAATCGGATAATAGAGTCGCCCAATGTGCGACGTGTGAGTCTATAGTAAGAGCACCACAATCTATCATAAAAAGTCTTAAAATAAAAGATACACTTATTTCAACTTCTGAATTATATGAGTGTAGGGGTGTTGGCGAATTTGGTCATATTGTATCAGAATATAATGGAGGTGAAGCCACGGTTTCTAATTTAAGAATACAATGTAAAAAATGTAATACATCTCTAGGTTCCAATAATATGAAAATACCAAAACTAGATACTGTAATGTTAGATAGTGAAGAAATATCATCCTCTTTTATGGAAATAGATTATTATAATGAAACGTGTAATCATATTGTAAAAGATAGAAAATGTAAAAATAAACCACTTAAAAATAGAGAGTTTTGTCATATACACTCAAAACAATAAATCGAATCCACCTCCGCCTCCACCAGAAGCGTTTTCGTCAAAACATTTAATATAGTAATTTGCTAGCAATTTCATAATATATTTAATAATTCTATTTTTTTTATATAATATAAATCCAGCTTCTACGACTTGATTATCATGTATCAATTTATGTAAAAGTAATATTATTTTGCGTTTTTCTTCTTGTTTTATTGGGTCATTCTTAGTTATTTTATTAATATCAAAATTAACTTTCCGTGCTTTATCAATCAATACAAAATATTTTAATTCCCCTTTGTTCATATTATTTATATTCATTTTAGTATTGATATTATTATAGATATTTATTTTCTAATAGTTTCTTCAATATAAATTAATGTAGCTCCTTTATTCATTTTTTTACATTTATTTAACATAGATAACATATTTTTAGTATTATTCATAAATAAATCAAATAATGCATTATTAAGATAACTATTTTTAATAACAGTAGGTGTATTATGTAATTTAATACTAATTTCTCTACACGCTTGTTTCATTAGTTCATTTTTAACTTTTTTGGTTATTTTTTTTTTATTTGCTAAGTCTTTTAAATAATCTAGGTTATTTTTTAATATATGTATAAAATAACAATTAGTATGCCATGTTCTAAACATTTTTGGAGTAAGTTCTGGATTATAACTTTCTAACACTTTATGTATATCTTCTCCATTTATAGAATGTATTTTATTATTAAACTTATAATCAAATATAAATTCACCGCACTTATTATTTTGTAGAGTTTTAAAAATATTATATAGTTTAGAATCTGTTATAGTACTTTCATTTATAACCCCTTTTTTACCAATAAATCGAATAAATGTGATTCCCTTTTTATCATCAAAACTTATATGTTGATTTTGTAATGTTGTAATTCCGTGACTACCGTATGATTTATAATACTTGAGATTACCAATACGAAATAAACACACATTTAATAAATATAAAATTATAGCATTATTACTACTAGGTTGTTTCCATTTAGAATATGGTTTAGTATGTATTGTATCGAAAACTTTATTATAATCCTTTTTAATAGTATTGATATGTTTTCCTAAAATAATATATTTTTCATATTTTTTCATTTTGTTTTCTAATATAAAATTGCTGTGATAAACATATTGTTTTCGCCCTTTATCATCAAATCCGATAGCTTGTAATTTAGCGGTTGCTTTTTTATTTATTAATACATTTTCGTAATTAGGAGGAATACGCAATTTATTAATACGTTCTAATGTATTATCATCCTTTATTGTTTTTCCGTGTGGTGTTAAATATGTAAAAATCTTTTTCGTTTTTTTAATTTTTCGTTTAGGATATTTTTCAATAAGTTTGTCAATTTTTTCAACTTCTGATTTATTTGTTAATACACGCTTTATTTTTAAAGATTTTTTAGATTTCATTTTAGTAAATATTATATAATTAAATAAATTTACTAGTAATACAACTTAATATATTTAAAGATATTTTATTTAAAAATTAATAAATAAAACAAAAACAAAATAAAAAAACTAAAGAAAAACTATCAATATTTATGGATTAAGGATTATGGATAGTTTACTACTCTCAACTAATTATTATCATCCTGCAATATTAAATGATATTTTTTTAAAGCGTATTTATAATTATTATTATATGAAAGGTCATATACCTATTATAGTAGAAAAATGCTCTTATATATTGATAAATATATTTTTAATCTTCTTTATAAATGTTATTACAAATTGTATTGATTATAAAGGGCTTTATAACTTTGAAAGGAATTTAACAATGATAGATAATGATTATAATATAAATACATTAACTACAATTACAACACAAAATACTAGATCTATTTTATCATATATAGATTTAACTAAAATATTTCCAAAAAACGCATATTTAATTATATGTCTTGTAATATATTTTTTATATCTAGTATGTATGATTGTTAATGGTATTAACGAGATTAAATTAGTATTAGAAATGCGTAATATTTATAAAGCAAAATTTAATATTATGAATAATGAATTAGAGTATATTTCTTGGAATAGAGTAGTTGATAAAGTAAAGTTAGTTTATAATGACCCAAATATTAACATATATACCGTTTCTAGCCGCATTTTAAGAAAGGAAAATATCATTATTAATCTTTATAAGAACAAACTTAAACAACTACCGGCTATAAGTAAATTACTAGAATGGAATTTTATTTTTTGTTTCATATCACCTCTATTTAATAATAATAGTGATATTGTTGTAAATAATAAAGATGAATTCAAAGAAAGAGTGCGAAATAGATGTATATTAGTGGGTGTTATTAATTTAATATCAATACCATTTGTATTATATATAGTTGTTATTTATATGTTAATAAAAGATGGAGAACAATTTTATAATAATCCCGAATTGAGTTTTGATAAACAACTTAAAGTAAATGGATTTTGGAAATTGCGTTACTATAATGAATTAAATCATTTATATGACAAACGTACATTTAAAATTAAATCAATATGTAGTAAAATTAATAGTTTTCATTCCAATCATTTAAAAACAAAAGAGATTATTCTACGATTTATTAATTTTGTATTAAGTTCAATATTTATTATACTTGTATTATTTTCTTTTGTAAATGATAAAATATTAACAGATGGTATTATAATAGGTAATAAAACAACATTATGGGTAATTGGTGTCTTAGGAGCATTATTAGCTGTAAATAGGAAATTTATAATATTTTCATATAATAATAGAAATAATTATCATAAAGAGGAAAATGAGTTATTTGTAGAATTAAAACAAATATTACCAATTATAAATCCCATTTTTTTTGAATTTAGAAATAGGAAAAAATTAATTAAAATAATGAATAAAATGTATTGTTATAAGATTTATTTTATGATTGTTGAATTATTCCATATATGTTTAGCACCATATTATTTATATAAATGGTATTATAATTGCGATAAATATATTGATTGTATAGTAGATAATTTAGAAGACCATTTTATTATGGGTAAAATATTAAATAAATCAAATATGACAAATGTTCGCAATTTATCTAGTAATTCACATTGTTATTATTCTTATGTTAATTTTATAGAAAATAATCCAGAATGGAAAACTAATTTAATGAAGTATAACGATTTGACTTTAAATTTAAAGGATAATTCATTTTTATGGAGTAATACTGAAAACGAAGCAATAAATAATTCTACATTTGAATTAAATCATTCGTTCCTATAAATACTTATTTGTTATATAATATTACAGATAATAAATATTTTTATTATTTAAACATATTTAAATAAAACATTATTATATATTATAGGTATAAATATTATTAATATAATATTAATATTATATTAATATTATATTAATAATATTATGAGTGAAATAAGTTTTATTCCTTGTGAATTATGTGACGAATTAATATCATTTGATGATTATAGTGAACATATAAGAGAATGTCAAACTGTATATAGAAGAAGTTTAAGAAATAGAAGGTATGATAATAATTATGTACTTTTAAATTACGATCGAATACCTACTATTCAATCATCTAGACAAACAATTGCATCACAAGAAAATCCTGTTGAACAATCCGAACAACAACCTTCTGTTCAATCTTCAATAGATACTCCTTTACAATCACAAACATCATTAATCAATGAAACTAATAGTGAAATAAGAAGATTGGAAAACTATATAACTAGAATTATAAATAATTATAATGAAGATGAAAGAATATTTAATGAAGAATATAATAGGATAACACGAAATAGAAATAATATAATAAATAATAATCAAACTGTACCTAATGAAGAAAATAATGAAGAAGGGGATGAAACAGATGATGATATGCCATCTTTAATAGATGATAATGATGAAGAAGATAATAATACAGAAAATAATTCTAATCAAACTATAGATGATACAGGTGAACAAATATCTAACTATTTCTTTAGAATAGATGATATGGTAGCTACGCCTAATACAGTATATGATATTTCGTCAAATAATAATCTACAACAAAATGAACAACTACCACAAGAAGAAGAACAAGAACAAGAATCTTCCACCAATATATCAGAAACAGAACCAAATAGTATTAGTAATTTAACACAAAATAATATAGTATTTACAAATTCTAGTGATATATTACCACACCTACCTCCTCCTCTGCATAGTACTATTAATTATCAGTATAGAAGAATACAAAGTTTGCGAACTGAACCAGTTTTACAACAATCGTATTCACAACCGCAAACACTATCACAACAACTATCACAACCGCAAACACTATTACAGCAACTATCACAATCACATCCAAATATAAATACATCTATTAATAGAAGTAGGGATAGAATTCAAATTTATAGAGATTATTTAAACAATTCTCGACAATATACATATAATACTACAGGTAATACATATGAAGAATTAACAAGACTAGGTGAAAGATTAGGTAATGTATCCGTTGGTATAGAGAAAATAGAAAATATTTGTAAGGATTATGTTGTTGAAGAAGAAGAAGAATGTTTTGTATGTAGAGAAGAATTTGTAGAAGGTGATAAAATGAAAAAATTATCTTGTGGACATTATTTTTGTGAGAATTGTATAAACCATTGGTTTAAAGATAACAAAAAATGTCCGGTGTGTATGGCTGAATATAATAATGAAGGTTTAATTAAATCAAACAAAACTAGAATAGAATGTGATATGTATACATATGTATAATTTTTTATAATTTTTTATATTATATTTTTAATCATTTTTAAAACAACCTTTTGAAATATATTTATATATTTATAATATATATATATAATAAAAATTAAATTATTATAAATTATAACTATCAATCTATATAATGTTTATTATAATTTCAATTATAAATAAAAACAAAGATAAAATAAATATGTATTTAAATCAAGAAGACAAAGAAGATAAAGAAGTAATACTTGAAGCATATCAAGCATTAAGTACGGAATGTTCGAATAAATCATTTTTTCTTAAAAGTTTAATAAATGAATTATTAACAAATAAAAAAAAGAATAAAATATGTAATAAACAAACTGTAATTGATAATACAGATATAGATTTATATTTAATATTAGGTATTCAAAATGTTTCTAGTGATGAATTATTTAAACCTAGAGGCCACCTAATTAAATTATTAAAAAGGCAATTTAATAATGAGAAAGATGATAATACAATTAATAGTAGAGTTATGGCTACAATTATGGATAATATGACACCGTTTTTAATAAATACAACATCATTAGAAACAAAATGTAAATTAGTGAGTATGTTAGAAAACCATAACCATAACGACAATAATAATAATAATAATAATTATGTTTATTATAATAGATATAATTATAAATTTACTGATAAAAATCCATATAAATTGGTAGAAAAGTTTTCTGAAACAAATAATAGAGAGACTTTATTTGAAGATTTAATAAAATTATATAATGCAGCCATAGATAGATTTAATTATACATTAGGATATAATACTACAGTAATTAAAAATAATATTAATAAATTGAATAATGACTATACTAAAGAAAATTTAGATACTTTATTACTATTAGAAGGGGATTTAACAACTGAAATAGCTAAAGTAAAAAGTACTTTAGATATATTAAAAGGCTATGTAATAAAATTAGATAGTTTTTTAAATGATATGTTTACTAATGTAGAAAATGGTTTAGGTATTCCAAAAAAAATAATAGATGAACTAAAAAAAGATATACCAGATATTACTATTATTGATAATACAGAAGAAGAATTAGCTGACTATAAAAATTTTTTAAGTTCTGAAAATGTTATTGATTTTTTAGAAGGAAAAGGTAAGGGAAAAATGGATGAACTTAAAGAACGTACAGAAGAAATAAATACAATAATATCGGATGTAGATTTTAATGCTAATTTAGAGACTATAAATAGTTATTTTAATAGTTTAAACAAACCAGAAATTGAACCTCAAACAGAAGAAGAAACAGAACAAGAAACAGAAGAAGAAGAAGAAGAACCAAAACCAAAATTAGAATTATATGAAATAATAATAATCTCTATAAGTGGATTTATTTTAATTATAATAATAATTTTTATAAGTAAATATATTATAAAAAAAAGAAAACTTCAAACTATAGAAAACAAATCATCAACACACAATATAAGCTATAAGGAACAACATAAAAAAATATTACATAAAGATAAAATAGATAAAAATAAATTAAATAAATTAGTTGTTAAAAAGCAACAACCAAAACCACAACCTCTAAAAAAATCAAAATTGAAACCAAATTCTAATAGTTTTAATAATATACCTCATTAATAAATTAAAAATTGAATAAAATTAAATAATATAATAAAATATTAAAAACCATATAATTACAATGGAATCTCTTTATAAAACACAACTAATAAATTTTCAACCTTTAAAAACTCAAATTTCTTGTTTAGTATGTGAAAAACTATGTTATATAGAAGATACTCATAATTATGAAGATAAATATTCTGTTTGTATAGATTGTTCTGAAAAAAATAAGAAAGAATATATTATAAAATACTGCGGTGAAAAAGCATTAACAATTACTTATAATAATACTAAAAATATTAAATCTGTTTATTTAATTCGATGTAAATGTTTTAAAGCACATCACATAATTGTAGACGGGGTAAGAAATATAGGTGTACAAGATTATAATAATATATTTTGTAAGTGTCAAACAATTAATTAATAAAATTCAACAACTTCATCAATATATTTACCTAAACAAATACCAATATCTCCTTCATCATTAGCTATTTCATAAATATAATTTTTTTCTGATAAATAATAATCATTACCATTATGTTCTATAATATCAATATTATCTAAAGATACATTATCATCTTCTTCATTCAAATCATTTTTAAGTTTTTCATTATCATTAATAATTTCCTCTACAACTTCTTTAATCTCTTGTTCTTCTTTATCCGTTAACACATTTATATTATTTACTTTATCTTTCATATTATTATCTTCTTTCTTCCCTTTCTTTTCTTTCTTCTGTTTTTTCTCTTTCTTCTCTTTCTTCTCTTTCTTCTCTTTCTTCTCTTTCTTCTCTTTCTTCTCTTTCTTCTCTTTCTTCTCTTTCTTCTCTTTCTTCTCTTTCTTTTCATTTATTTTAAGAGATTCTTCTTTTATAGGTTGTGGTTCTTCTTTTATAGGTTGTGGTTCTTCTTTTATAGGTTGTGGTTCTTCTTTTATAGGTTGTGGTTCTTCTTTTATAGGTTGTGGTTCTTCTTTTATAGGTTGTGGTTCTTCATTAATTTCCTCAGCGTATTCTTGATTAATAGTATCGTTTTTACTTTCGAATAGTTTTAATTTATTCTCCAATAATGTATTTCTTCTAATTTGAATACTAAGTTGATTTTTAAGGTCTTTAATTTCTTTATCTTGTGTTCTAAGTATAGAAACTTTATTAAAATTATCTTCTTCAAATGTTTTTTCTTCCAATGTTGTTTTTAATTGATCTATTTCAACTTGCTTAGATTGTATAATATCATACAATTCACATATTTTAGTATTGATATTATCATTAAATTGTTCTAGTTCTGTTTTAATTTCGGATTTATATTTATTTAATGATGTACATACGGAAGAAATATTGGTATTTAATTTATCTGTAATATCGGAAAAAAAAGATTCATTTTTAGACATTGTTTTTTATTTTAGGGGGTTAATTTAATAGTATATAGTATATTAATCTTTAAATTTTTTATTATTATATTTTTAATATTTTCTAGTTGTTAATTTTTATTCATAATTATAATCTTTTGCTAGATAATCAGCTAATTGATTTCCCTTCCATAAAAACATTTCTTTAGGATTAGAAAGAGGTGGTGGTTGATGACTATTAAAATGAATAAATTTATATCGAATTTTATGTAATTTTAATTTAGACATTAATAAATTAATAGATGTAAATATTTCTTTATTCTTTACTGGTTCATCTAATTGAGTTTTCCAATTATTTTTTAACCATGCTCCTATCCATAATGTTAATGATTTAATACAATATTCAGAATCTGATACAATATTTATTATATTATTAGGGTGTTCTTTTTGGTATTTTTTAATTTGTTTTTTATAATTATCTAGAACAAATAATGTATATTTTATTGCTAGTAATTCACATTGGTTAATAGTTGCTTTTGTTTCTTGATGAGAAATATTTATACTTTTCATACCAAAATATACTCCAAATTTAGATATCATATTTGCTTTAATATCTTCTGTGTTTGGTTCTGATTTTTTTGTAGTTGTATCCTTACTATTCATTTTTCCAGATTTCCATACCTTTTTTCTTTTTTCTTTATGATAGCTACCATCTGTAAATATATATAGTTCATCGCCATATTTATTAAAAGTTTCTATATTAAAAACATTTTTATCTTTATCTAATTCTATAATACTTTTATCATTAATACTCATCATAGCTATATCCTCCTCTTTTATTTTAAAATCATCTAGTGATATATCTCCATTTAAAAATGCAAATGCGTCTTCTTTTTTAGAGAATTTTTTAAAAATAGGGCTTGGATATCCTTTTGTTTGCTCTTGACATTCACTCCATGAATAATAAACACCTGGTTTATATCCTTCGATAACAGTATAATAATATTGTTTTTTTTTAACTTTTGATTTTGTATGTTCTTTTTGTACTTTCTTTTTTGCCTTATAACTATCTATTTCTTCATATTTATTCATATTATTAATTATGTTATTTTTAGCTAATATGTTTAATAATTGTTATTATAATCAATTTTATAATATAATATAGAACAATAAATTAATCATTTATATTTTTATTTAATATGATAGATGATTTTGATATAGAAATAGTTCCTTTAAGTGAAAAAATTAAAACTATTAAGATAAATACACCTAAGACGGTTTCTTTAAAGAAAAAGAGAAAATCAAAAAAGGAAGTTAATGATACAAATACAAATAATGATATCAATAATAATAAAAAAAAAAAAAAAAAAAAAAAAGAAAAGAAAAAAAAAGAAAAAAAAAAAAAAAAAAAAAAAGAAAAAAAAAAAAAAACAAAAGAAAAAAAAAA
>Ga0255773_10000138_pt1 | contig 73406 bp, 38 predicted proteins | sample 011ome_17_FD_179971 | JGI IMG/M metagenome (GOLD analysis project Ga0255773, IMG submission 179971) | Coastal salt marsh microbial communities from the Groves Creek Marsh, Skidaway Island, Georgia - 011502XT metaG (version 2) | ecosystem: Environmental > Aquatic > Marine > Intertidal zone >... | reverse complement strand
AATAATAATATAAATAATCTTAATGAATTAGAAATAATTAATCATTTAAATGAAGTTTATTGGAATAATTATATAATTAAAAAAAAAATATTAGATTATTTTACTCATTTATATGATGAATTTAATAAATATATTTTAGAAATTCAAAATAAAATTTCTAATTATAATACTATTATTAATTTTCATGAATATACATATATTAAAGAAAATATTAATCATTATAGTAATGAAATATTAAATAATATTAATAATTTCAAAAATATAATAAATGATCTAGAAAATGATATTTTATTTTATAAAATTAAAAATTATGTAAATTATTTTACAATTAATAATATTTCTAGTGAAATATATAATTTACAAAAAATTATTTATAATAATAATAAGATAAAAAATAGAATTGTTAGATGGAATTCAAAATCTTTTAATAATTTGAATTTATTCGAAATTAATCTTAATAATATATTAACTCTATCTAATAATTAAATATATTTTACATATATTAATAAATTCTCTATATTTGAAGTATTATCTAATATTATATTATCATCTAATATATTCATTTCATTATTATTTAAATTTTTTTCATATATTATATTGTTAGTATTATTTAATATAATATTATTAATATTATCATCATTATTTATTGTATTATTTTTAACTTTAATCAATTTTAAATTAATATTATTAGAATAATTGAATCTATTTCTAATTGCAATATTATTTAATTTATTTTTATATATAAGAAATTTATTATCTTTATAATAAACATCCTTATATTTATTAATTTCTTGATTTAATTGATTTTTTAGTATTTTTTGTTTTTTAATTATATTTATATTTATAATTGTTAATATTTTTTTTAAAATATCTACATTTAATATATTTTCCATTTTACTCATATATAATTCTATATCTGAATTTAAAGACATTCACTTCCTATTATTAATATATTTTAAATGATTTTTTGTATTTTCATGTCTTATTATATGATATTCTCTAAATGCTATATATATTTTACCACATATACATTCTATTTTATTTGTTTCTTTTATATTATTATAATTTTCTTTTTCATTTTGTTTTTTATTTTTTTGCATTTTAATTTTATCTCTGCATTTATCGCAATGCAAATAAAATAATTTATTTTTTTCATCTTTATATGAAAAACAATGTAATTCTAATTTCTTTTTACATTTACTGCATTCCATTAATATGATACATTAATCATATATCCAAATATTCATTTTTTATGAATAATTAATCAAGCAAAAAAAAAGTACATTTCATAAAAAATATAAAATTTAAAAAAATTTTTTTAAAAAATAAATTAAAATAAAGAAATGTACTTTTTTGCTTATTTATTTTCGCAATAATAACATATTAGCTTTTTCATAAGCATTAGCTATATCTATATTTTGTTTTTTTACTCTTTCTAATCTATTTATTTCATTTTCATCTTCATTCTTTTTCTTTTTTTCTAAATTTTTTAGTTCCTTATCTGTCAAACTCTTTTTTATTTTAGTATCACTATATTTTTTATATTCCTTAACATCTTTAAATTTTTTTATATTATTTATTTCTGATGAATCTACTAATCTATTTGTAGTATGTGCTTTCATATAATCTGTATATGCTAAATTTTTTGTTTTTTCTATACCACTGCTATAATCATTATTTTTACCAGCACCGATTTCTGAAAATGATAAATTTTTTGCTAAAACCATTGGAACCGGTTCATCATATTTTATTAATTCTTTATTTGAAACTTTTACTGATTTATCAAATGTTTCATTAAAAGATTTATTATTTACTTTTAAACTATTAAAAATATTATTTATTTTAATATCATCTCTTATATTACTTGATTCTTCCATTGTACTTCCATAGCCAAAATCTATATCATCATCATATAATTTGACACTGTCAAAATGTTTATTTAATCTTTCATTAAAACTTAAACCATCTTCAAATTTATCATTATAATTTCTATTATTTGTTTTTTTTTCTGCATAATTATTAAAACTTTCTTTTAATTCATTATAATTTTTATTATTTGTTCTTAGTTTATAATCTTCTGCTAATTCATAAAATTTTTTTGTTACATAATCAAATAATATCTTATCACCTCCTTTATCCGGATGAGTTTTTATCGCTATTTTTTTATATGATCCTTTTAATTGTTCCCAGGTAAATTCTCGCGGTAATTCAAATATTTTATATGCATCAAAATCTTTTCCATTTATTATATCATTTTTATATTGCTTTATTTGAGTATTGCCCATTATTAATATATATTTGAGTTATTTTTTTTTTATATATTGTTATATAAAAAATAGTATATTATTTATTATTATGGATAAATTAAATAATTATAGCAATTCTTTAGAATTTAACTTTTCAACCTTATCCATTAATAAATGTAATATGTGTTATAATAAAGTTGAAAATAATAATAATATATTATGTGACAGATGTAATATTTTTAAAAAATATTTAAAAATTAATCATTTTAAAAATTGTGTTTGTATATATTGTAAATTCTAAAATATAATTAAATAGTAATATAATAAGATGAAAAAAAAATATATAAAAAGTGGTGCTTTTTATAATACTAAATTTTTTACAAATTTAAAACAAAAATTTAATTTTAAACTTATAAATTATAAATATAATAATCTAACTAAAGAAGGTGGATTAATTTCTTTATTTTATAAAAAAGATACTAGTCCTGAAAAAAAAAACAAAATAGAAATAGAAATTAATTTATTACTTACTAATTTTATTAATAAAATTAATAATCTTGATGAAAAAGACAGTAATTATCAACGTTATCTAAATTTATTTATAAGTATTATTAATAAAATTAATAATTACAATTTAAAATTATTTAAATATTCTATTGAAAATTTAAATTATAATAAAAATAATTTTTTGAATATTACTCTTCATAATTATCCGCCTGATATTTTAAATAAATATTTTAAACATTTAAGTAATTTGTATGCAATATCTATTAAACATTTATCTATTCTTAAATGGAAAAAATTTGAAACCGATATAATTTCTAATAAGTTTAATCATAATCAATATGTTAGAATTGTAAAAGCAGTTTTATCAAGTTTTAAAATATTAAATATTCCTATAAATATAATTAATGTATTATTATTTGTTAAAATGAGAATCAAAGATGAAAATTTTAATGATTCCCATTTTAAATTATTTGAATATATTTATATGCAACTTAATAATAATATTTATGAAAATATATATACTTATCATAACTTACCATTTCCAAAATCTAAATCATCACAATCACAACCACAATCTCAAGTTCCCGGTATGCCACAACCACAATCTCCTCCTCCGGGTACACCAACACAATCTACCCCACTTCCACCACCACAATCTCCTCCTCCAGGTACACCAACACAATCTACCCCACTTCCACCACCACAATATCCTCCTCCGGGTACACAACAACCACAATCTCAAGTTCCAGGTAGACCACAATCTCAAGTTCCGGGTACACCACAATCTCAAGTTCCAGGTAGACCACAATCTCAAGTTCCTGGTACACCACAATCTCAAGTTCCGGGTACACCACAACCACAATCTAAACAATTACCAAATATAAATCCATTAATATCAGATGATTTATCTAATTCACCATCTGTTAATGAAGCAACGCCAATAAATGATGATATTGATGAAAATATAACATTAAATCAAAATGAATTATACAAAAAAAGATTACTTAAATATCTTAAAATTATAGGAATATTAGAATCGCAAAAATATAAGAACGTTAATGATATTAATGTTAATCCTTTTGATAGTATTAGTAAACTTATTGAAATTCCTTTATTAAATACTGATGATATATTAAAAAATATTAATAAAACTAAAAATAGCAATACATACATTTTTACATTAGAAAAAAATGCAAATAATGTTTTATTTTATGAAAAATTTGGTAGTGCAAGTGCATATGGATCTAATTATAAAACAATGATTATAGATAATAGTTTTACTATTAACAATCCAAATAGATTAATTAATTGTGGTACAAAATTTGTTACTTGTGATACTATAATACAACCTTCTAATTCTAATAAAAAAGAAATTAAATTATTACATACTGTTTCAAAATTTGCACTATATAATATTAATCCAAATGTGCCAATTATATATAAATCTTATAAATTAGATATTAAAGATTATAATAATATCGCACAAAAAATTTACCCTAATTTTCATAGTAGTATTTGTAATTCTGCTGGTAATAAATTAGAAAATGCAGATGCATATTGTTATATGAATGAGATTTTTAGTGGCGATGCTAGAGTATTTATTAGAAGATTTTCTCATGATCCAGAATTACTTTTAAATGGTATTTCTAATATAATAATTTCTATTTTAACTTTTTGGAGTATTGGTAAAAAAACTCATAATGATTGTCATATGGGTAATTTTTTATATACTAAATTAAAAGAACCTATAACTAATAATGAATTTTGCGAATATAATATTTATGGCAAAAAAATATATGTTGAAAATTTAGGATTTTTATGGTGTAGTTGGGATTATGGTCTTGCGGTTGATAATATAACAAAAAATATTCTTCATAAAAAATTAGATTTAAAAAATGGTGCATATTCTAGAAATTCTGATATTAGAAGAGCACTTGCTGTATTTGCACTTACACTCGAAAAAACGGATCATAATATAATATGTAATTTATATAAAAAATATAATAGCAATAAAGCAAGTTTAAATTATAAATATACTCATTTAATATATTCTATTATAGCCAATATTAAAGTAAACTTTAAAAGTGATCGAAATAAATATAATAAAGTTATTACTTATATTTTTCAAAATAAAGAAGTTGAATTTTTTTCAGAAATGGATAATTTTATTAAATTAAATAGTTTTGATCATGATAATATTGATATTATGTGTAATATGTATATAGATAAAGTTTCTACTTTTCTCACTAAAATAAAAATAAATGATTCCTTAAGAAAATTTATTGGTTTTATTGCAAATATTATTAAAAAAATAACAGACAATAATATTAATAATATAGAAGGTGGTATAAATGAAATAAATAAAAGAAATAAAAGAATTAAAAAAGGTAAAATACCTCATCATTGTAATATTATAGATGGTAATAAAAATATACCCGGTTCAATGCCAACTGATACAACTTTGAATTTATATATATATAAAGAATTTTTAAATTTATTAAATAAATCATCTAGATTAATTAAAACAACTAATGATAAGATTGTTAATAATGATGAATTTTATGAAGAGATTGTTTTAAAATTATTTAAAACGGTTTTAAGTAACAAATACGATGGGGCTGACGAAGAAGAATTATTTAATAATATAGTTAAAAAATGTAATTTATATAGAGGTGATGATTTATATAAATTAATAATTAATAAAAATATATGGAATGATAGTTTTAAAATAGATATTAAGGATAATTTATTTGAAAGAAGAGATTATATTGTTCAAATATTAGATAATATTTGTACTGATTATGGAAGATTTTTGAGTAAATTTGCTAACGAATCTCAAAAAATTAGTAATATTAATCACAATTTTTCAGATGAATTAACAATAATGACCATGAATTATTTTATGCGATATAATGGAATATTATTTTATGATGAATGGTCTTTGCCTGCAGATTATAAAATAATTAACAAAGACACGCCATATTATATCGGCAATGGTAATATTGGATATAGATGGAAAAAAATAACTGATATAAATATAAAAAATTATTATGAAAGAAATGGATCAGAAATAAGTATTTTTTTAACAAATTTAAATATTAAAAATTTATTAAAAGGTGATAATTATACTTTAACTGACATAGAAGTAAAAAGTACAAGTATTGATAGAATTCAAAAAATTTATGATCCTTTTGTAGTTTCACATTATTTATTATATTGTGAAAATAATAGTAAAGAATTTTATATAATAGATACTGATATTAATACATTATTAGTAGAAAAAAATAGAATATCATAAATAAAATATTCTATTTTTTCCTATTTTTTCCTATTTTTTCCTATTTTTTCCTATTTTCTCTTTTTTTTTACATTACATCCGCGAGAGTATCGTAATCAAATGGATCATATTTATCGCTGTCATCATCCACATTGATTTCACCTTTTAAAATATTAATACAATCCTCAATATACACTTTTGTAGATCGCGTCTTGCCTTTTACTTCGATAAAGTAAGTCATTCCGTTGAGAAGATAAATTTAAATTATCTTCTTTTCTATCAATTTTTTTTTAAATTTATATATTTTCATCCATTTTTATTTTATTATATCTACTATTTGTATGTAATCCATGTGCCATTTTTTCACTTATTTCTTTTAGTTCATTATTTGTTAAATTTTTTTTTCTTATATAAGTTGCATAGGATATTCTCAACCATCTTAAACTAATATTTTCATTATATATAGAACTAAAAATTTTAGTTATTTTTTTTCCCAAAGTATTACTAGTTTTATCTAAGAATTTATCTTGATCTCTCTTTTTATTTTTAAATAAATATTCTCTTACTAAATTACTTAATATATTTGGTATTAATATTTTTTGTTCTCCAAATACATTGCTTGTTTTATAATTTTTAAATATAAAATATTTTGGATTATAATCTAAATCACAAATTAAATAATTATGATCTTCGGATAATTCTAATTCATTATTTTCTAATAATATTATCATATTTGAATATTCTAAACGCCGTGGTGGTATTAATGTATATAAACCATAAATTATCTTATCTTCTATATTAGTTAATTTTTCTATATTATTTAATAATATATCTTCATTATAATTATTTATTATTTTATTTATTTCTGTGTTTTTTATTGAATTATTATCCCTTTCATAATCGTATTCTTTTCCAATTTTTATAATATATTTTGCTATTTCATTATATATATTTTTTTTTTTATAATATTCTATATATGAACATAATACTGAAAATGGTATTAAATATGTTTTAATAGTTATTTTATTATTATATTTATTAAATAAATAATTAAATAAAATATTATTTTCTAAATAATATAATTCATCAATAATATATGATATATCATTTTCATTATTATCATTATTTAGAATATTTAATAATATATTCATATCAATATCTTTGTTTGTAATCTTTTTATGAATTCTCTTTATTTTTATAGAATAGTCATTTACTGTTTCTTTTTTTAAATTTTTATATCCTCTTTTTTCCCATAATGATATAATATTATTTTTTATTTCAAAATTATTATAAATATCTTCTTTTAAATTATTTGAATTAGATTTTTTTTTATTTGTTTTATTTTTTTCTTTTCTATAATTTTTCATATATTCCCTTTTTTTTTCATTTTTATTTTTCTCTCTCATTATTATATTCTCAGCATCTATAATATTCATTATTAATTATTTATCTATTATATTTTTAAATATAATAAAAAAAATTTTTACTGATCGTTAACCAAAGTTCATTTTTATTTCTGAATTTCCTGATTTAAGAGCTGCTAAAGCTTCTAAATCTGATTCATCGTTGCCCGTAAGAATACCCGATGCAGGTGCTAGAGTTGGAGTTGGAGGAGGAGGGGGTGGTGATGCTGGAGCTGAAGGAGGAGGAGGTGGTGGTGATGCTGGAGGTGGAGACGGAGAGCCTCTAAATGCATCATATTCATCATACTCTCTCACCTCACCAAAATCGTCAAAATCACTCCAATCATCATCGTCACTATTATCGCCATCACCACTGCCATCTTCGGTAGATGCTGGTGCTAGAGCTGGAGGAGCAGCGGGTGGAGGAGAAGCAGCGGATGGAGGAGGAGCAGCGGGTGGAGGAGGAGCAGCGGGTGGAGGAGGAGCAGCGGGTGGAGGAGGAGCAGCGGGTGGAGGAGGAGCAGCGGGTGGAGGAGGAGCAGCGGGTGGAGGAGGAGCAGCGGGTGGAGGAGGAGCGGGGGGTTGTATATAGTTTAATTCACCACCATAATTCATAGCTACGGTATAATACTTACCTGTATTTTGATTTGTATCAAAATTCCATTCGCATGCATTAGGATCATCATTTAGTAATTTAAAGCTATATGTTCTTCTTCCAGAACCAAAACCAGGATTTAAAGGCCAATGATCAGGATTTTTTTCCCATTTATAATCAATTTTACATAATCCCCGTTTTTTATCTGGACTCATACCCAAATTACTTATTTTAATATCTGTTGCATTATAACCTGTATTTTTTGTTGGATCTGGACCCATATATTCTTTTATATAATCTGATAAAATTTTTTGTTCTAATTTTGAACAATCCATTATACATTCGGGTTCAACTGGTATAGGAGAAGGGGGAGGGGTAATGGGAGGGTTTGATATCATTTCTGTAGAAGGAGAACTAGTCGTTAATCCATCCCACATAGATGAAAATAACTGTCCTTGAACTATATCTTCAGATGCTTGTTCTGTTGCAGCTCTTTCTAGTTCACCAATTCGACCTGTTAAAGTTGTTTTTTCTTTAGTAAGATCATCAATCTCATCATTTAATTCTTCAATTTCGCCTTGGAGATCCAATATACCTTCCTCTGCACTACTTAAATTAGATTCTGCGGTTTTAAGACTATTTTGTAAAGCGGTAATTTGTGTGTCAGAAGCAATTTCGTCCTCTGTTTTAGTTTGTAAATTTGTTCTTACTTGTATTAATGTTTGATCGAGAGTTTTTTTTGTCTCAATTAAAGTTTGATGTGTTACTTTTAAATTATCTAATTCACTTTGAATACCTTGTTTGCTTTGTTCTGTTGTTTTTAAATTTTCTGATAAAGATTCTATATCTTTATTTAATTTTGCAACTTCAGTATCTAAACCATTTTTAGCAGTTGTTAATTGATTAATAGTTTCATTTAATAATTGTTTATCACATTTTTGAACCGTTATCATACAAAATAAACGTTTAATGAAACATAATAAAGAATTTTCAGGAGTTGGAATATAGTACATTCCGTTATCAATTTTTATATAACTTTTGTAAGTTAAATCGGAACGATTAATTCCTAAACTATCATTTGTTACTTGATTTAATATAATTTTATTTGTGTTTGTTTTTTTGATATATTGTACTAAATTTGGATTGACATATTCATTGTATTCTCCTGTATCTATAATATCTTTATTCACTAAATGCCAATTTAATCCAAGTGTTAAAGGATTTTCACAAAATAAAGGATTGCGCCACCAATTATCTCCTCCGGCAAAACAACCTATATTTTTAGCATCTACACATGTAGAAGAAAAATTTTCAATAATATCATCATCATTTTCATTAGTCATATTATCGTTTTCATTAGTCATATCATAGTTTTCATTAGTTATATCATCATTATCATTAGTTATATCATCATATTCAATATTATCATTTTTATGAAATAACATAAAAACAATAAGAATTATAATAATTATTGTTAGAATAATTATTGAAAATATATATTTATTCATAATATTTTTAATTATCTCTAAAATTATATAATATTTTATTACAATAGATTATAGTAACACATATGAAAAATAAAAATGAAAAAAAATGTCCTGAAGGAAAAATTTTAAATCCAAAAACAAATAGATGTATAAAATTAAAAGAAAATAAAAATGAAAAAAAATGTCCTGAAGGAAAAATTTTAAATCCAAAAACAAATAGATATATAAAATTAAAAGAAAATAAAAATGAAAAAAAATGTCCTGAAGGAAAAATTTTAAATCCAAAAACAAATAGATGTATAAAAAAAAATATATTTAAAAAAGATTTAAAAAATGATAATTATAAAAATTATAATAAAAATATAAATATTAGTATGGATATTAATAAAGAAATTATAGCTAATCTTAAAATAATTCAAGAATATGAAAAAACTTTAGGAAATACATTTAAATCAAATTCATATTTAAAAGCGATCAAAATAATTGAATTATATCCAAAAAATATTAATAATGTATCTGAATTATCTAATTTAAAAGGGATAGGTGAAAAAATATTAAAAAAAATTGAAGAATATATAATTAATGGTAAAATAAAAAAAATAGATGAAATTAATGATGATGAAAAATATAATTTAAGATTTAAATTGGCAAATATTTATGGTATTGGTCCGAGTAAAATAGATGAATTATTAAAAAAAATTAATTCATTTGATGATTTATATAATAATAAAGAACTTTTAAATAAAAAACAACAGATTGGTTTAATGTATTACAATGATTTACAAAAAAGAATTCCATATGAAGAAGGAAAAGAACATTATGATATTATAAAAAAAAATATAAATGAATTATCAAAAAATATAGAATTTGATATGGTTGGTAGTTATAGAAGAAAAAAAAAAGATTTAGGTGATATTGATATTTTGATTAAAGACAATAATAATATCGAATTAAACAATTTAATTAGCATATTAAATAAAAATAATTATATTGTTGAAAATTTAGCAAATGGTAAAAAAAAATTTATGGGAATATGTAAATTAAACGAAGAATCTACAGGAAGAAGAATAGATATTTTATTATGTGATAACAAACATTATTATTTTACATTATTATATTTTACTGGATCATATGAATTTAATATTAAAATGAGAAAAAAAGCATTAGAAAAAGGTTATTCATTATCTGAATATGGTTTTACAGATATTAATACAAAAGAATTAAAATCATTTAATATAAATTCAGAAGAAGATATATTTAAAATATTAGATATGAAATTTGTAAAACCAGAAAATAGATAATTAAATATTATTTTTAATTTATTTAATATTATTAATAAGAATATTAAATTAAATGAAAAATATTGGATATTCGTCAACTATTTATTTAAGTATTTTAGTTATAATTATATTTTTATATTTAAATAATTGTAAAAAAGAAAATTTTAGTCAATTATGTCCCGATTATTGTCACGATAATAAAATATTTTATAATATGGATATATGTAAACCATGTTTTAGTAAAGGTGGTAAATATGAAAAAACAAAAGATGAATTAGATAAGGTTAATATATTATTATTGCCACCACATTCGGAAAATTGTCCTGGAATATGTAAAAAAACTTCATATAGATACGGAATATGTTCTAACTGTTTTAAAAAAGGGGAAATATATGGTGATATAGAGGAAAACTGTGGTAATTATTGTCATAAGTTTTCAAGTAAAACAGGAAGATGTAAAAGTTGTTTTCTAAAAGATGGTAGATTATATGTTGATGATACAAAAAAAAAAAATACTAAAAGAGAATGTAGAGAATGGTGTAATGAAAAATCTTTTAGATATGGTATTTGCGCCCCATGTTTTAAAAAAGGAGGAAAATTTTCTGATATTAAAGAACCATGTTATGAAGAGTGTAATGAATTCTCTTCGAGAAATGGAAGATGTTCTAATTGTTTTAAAGAAGGTGGTAGATATTTTCATAAAAAAGATTTTACATTTCCAAAAACAAGTACATACAAAGCATACATTTCACCTGAAATTAAAGATGATTTATCATATAATTGTCCCCATTATTGTACTACTAAATCCAATAAAAATGGTTCATGTAAAGCATGTTTTGAAAAAGATGGTATATATGAGAATACAAAAGATATATGTTATGATTATTGTAATATATTTTCTAATCCTGAAGGATCATGTAAACCATGTTTTTATAAAGGAGAACGATTATATGTTGAACCAAAACTCGATCCACCACCACCTCCTGTAAAGAATGAAGAACAGCCAAAAATTGAATTACAATTATATACACCACCTCCACCACCTAAAGATCATAGTGAAGGATGTCATTGGTATTGTAATGAAAATTCATATCCTTTAGGAAATTGTTCTAAATGTTTTCAAAAAGATGGTGCTTTTTTTGAAGTTACGAAAAAATGTATGAATTTTTGTACTAAATTAAATAAGGATTTAGATTTATGTAAACCTTGTTTTGAAAAAGGTGAAAGATTATATGTTGAACCAAAACCTAAAATTGAAAAACAACAAATTAATAGTATACCTGTTGAAAATCCACCTAAATGTGCTGAATGGTGTAATAATAAATTTTTATTTAATAATATAAATTATGATAAATATTGTTTAAGAGATGTTAGTAATTTAGGTAAAAATTGTTATAAAGATAGAACACATATTCCAGAAAAAGTAATAGAACCAGAAAGTTGTAAATGTGAAAATGGAACACCTGATAAAAATATTGATTGTGTTAAAGATAAAACTATTGAAAAATGTGTTACATGTTATGATGGAACTACTTTAAATTCTGATAATAAATGTGTTTTAAATACGTGTATATGTGAAAATGGAACACCCCATACTGGTTTTAATTGTCCTGACACTACTAAACATAGTTGTTCTATCTGTAATGATGGTTATGTGCTTGTTAAAGATAAATGTTATAAACGTTATGAAGAGTATGACACGGATGATGTAAAAAATAAATATAATCCAATAGAAAATAAAGGTTATTTTAATTTAATTGAAAATTTTCAAGACTTTACTTCTATAAGTAATTATATTGATCCAAACGATGGTGGTCCCGTTAATGAAGATGAAAATATGTCAGTGGCAAAAGTTGATAATGCCAATACATTAAAATCATGTAAAGAACATTGTAATATTTTTGATACATGTGGTGGTATTGCATACAAAAAAGGTTCAAATGATGAATGCTATACTATGAGTACATCACAAAGTTGGTTAAGTAGAGATAATCCTGAAAATCTAAATGATATTTGGACCACCTATAAAAGATTAAATCCTGAAATTCCTCCACAATTAGATATTGATGGTTCTAAACGCAAAATACAATATTTTCGTTATAAACCTAAAATTGATTTTAAAATTAGATTTAATCAAAACGCTCCTATAAATTATAATTATGATATTGATATTTCAACGGGTGAACCTACAAATGATATAACTAAATCAAAAAATATTGGTACTATTGAAAGTTGTAAAAAATTATGTAAATCATTAGATAGTTGTGGTGGATTTTCTTATAATAAAAAAAATAACGAATGTTATTTAAAAAATAATAATTTACCCACACTTTCATTGCCAGAAAATTTTGATTATGATACTTATGCTAAAATGAATATTACTGGTAGTAAACCAGAATACCCAAGTTGTCCTGTAAATTGTCAAGAAGAAACCATAGAAAATTTATTTAGAGATGATTTTGTTGACGAGTGTGTAAGACCACAAAATACAGGCGAGAATTGTTTAAATGATTATCCCAGTATGGATATAATTGTTCAACTTCAAATTGATAAAATAAATAAAATAGCAATTCAAAAAAATAAAGAAGCGGAATTAGCATTAGAAAATAGTTTACAAAAAAAAAACGTTCTGGAGTTATTATTATTTAATTCCGAAGACATAATTGATACTCATGAATTAAGTTCTGAAGATTTAGAAAAAAAACGTGAAGAAGAAAGAATTGAAAGAGAAGAAATAGAAAGATATCAAAAAGCAGCCAGTGCTGCAATTTTATTATATAAAAATATTATTAATACTTATAATGAAGAACTTAAAAAATCAGAAGAAGAATATGCAGAAAGAGAAATTGAAATAAAAATAAAACGAGAACATGAAGAAAAAGAGTTAAATAAACTTTTAAATCAAAAAAAAATTGCAAATGAAAAAGAATTAAAAATTATTAATGAAGAAATTGCAAAATTAAATGTAGAAAATGAAGAAAAAAATAGATTAAGATTTGAAGAAATGAAAAAAGAAAATCAGCGTTTAGCAAATATAAAAGAAAATGAGATTAAAATGTTACAGATAAAACAAGAAAATATAGAAAAAGAAAGAGCTAAAAAAGAAAGAGATGATGCAGCTAAATTTTTAAAAATTCAAAATGAAAGAGAAGAAAATCAGCGTTTAGCAAAAATCGCTTATAAAAACCGTCAAGAAGCTATTAAAAAAGCCGAAGAAGCAGCAGAAGCTGCTAGAAAAGCAAAAATTTTAGCAGCTCAAAAAGAAGCAGCGGCATATCGAGCAAGAATTGAAGCGGAAAAGAATAAAATTCGAAGAGAGAAAGAATTACGACTTGCAAAAGAAAAAGAACAAAAAGTAAAACGTGCTTTAGAAAATAGAAAAATTGCTGAAAGAACTTCTAGAAGTATTCAAAATAGTAATTTTGTTACTAAGAAAACCTCTATTGATACTAATTGTACTAACTGTAGTATAGATGGTAAATGTGGTGATATTCGAAATCAAAAATGTTATAAACCTTGTTGTACTAGAAATGGTAAACCGCAATATTGTAGTAATTATGGATATTGTGGTCCAGTAGAAACTGGTATATGGTCTAATGCTAATGTATATAAAAATAGTAATAAATCAAAATGTAATAGTAAACCATTAACTTGCTCTGATTTAAATAAAAATTATAAAGTACCTCAAACAAAAGTTATTAAATCTGAAGTTAAAGTCGGCAATACTATATTATCAACAAATATAATTAATTTAAAAAATAATTTTGATAAGGTTCATAAAATTGTAACTTCTGATAAAATTAAAACAATACGACCTATAACAAAATATTCTATTATCAAAGAAACAAATAAAATTGTTAAGGAAACTAAAAAATTAGATATATATATTGTTAAAACTTTTCAAAGTTTATCTTCTAATTTAATTAAAATTAAAAGTGATGAAAAAATTATAAATAATAAAATTTCTGTAACTACTAAAAAAATAGAAAATGCAAAAACTTTGATTAAAAATGAAAGAACTAAAATATTAAAATTAGAAGAAAAACATATATTAGTTTCTAATGCCGAAGAAGAAGCTAAACTTCAAGTATTAAAAGTTAATGAAAAAGTTAAATTAGATGCTCTAAAAGCACAACGGGAAGTTGATGAGGCTCGTAAAGAAGCAGAAGAAAAAGCACTAAAACTTAAACAAGAAGCAGAAGAAAAAGCACTAAAACTTAAACAAGAAAAAGAAGAAGCTGCTCGTAAAGTTGAAGAAGCACGCATTGCTAAAGAAAATGCAGAAATTATTAAATTACAAAAAGAAGCAGAACTTAGAAAACAAGAAGCAGATAGAAGAAAACTTATAGCAGAACGTCAAGCAGCAGAAATAGCAGCAAAAGAAGCAGAAATAGAAAAACAAAAAATTGCCGCTGAATTAAAAAAAGCAGAAGAAGAAGAAAAAAAATTAATAGAAGAAAAAAATAAAGAATTAGTTGCTGTATATGATAAGGTTCAAATAGAGAAACAAAATATTTCTGATGAAAGTTTAATTGCATTTCAAGAAGCATATAGAATGGAACAAGCTAAAAAAATTAAAGTAAGATTACAAGCATTTCAAGAATTAGCAAATAAAAAAGTAAATATGCATTATAAACTTGAAACTACTTATCCCGATCCTGATAATAATTCTAAAGAAATTAGACAAACACAAAAACATTTTATTAGTACAAAATATCAACATATTGCAACAATGGCCGCATATAATCATTTATATAGTGATAAAAGACAAAGTGATGGTAATATGACAAAAGATTTTAATAATTTATTAGATATATCAGCGGAAGAAAAATCACCATATAGTGGTTATGATTCATCAATAACAGGTATAAATGAAATTAAAAATAATTTTAAAACTTTATTTAAGCAATATATAAATGCTATTAATTCTACAACTTCAAAATTTAAAATATATGATTCATTGCAAAAACTATATGATAATATTATTGAAGAACGTAAAAAAATTATTGATAAAAAAGCAAATACGGCAATAATATATAAAATTGCGATTGTTAGTTCAACAGATGTTTTACAAGATGATTTAGATAAAGTTTCTTCTTATTTACCAAATGCTTTAGATGAATATAAAAAAGTAAAAAATATATCAGACACTATAAGAGATAATATTTTATCAAAATTAAAAAATGAAGCTGATATTTTAACAACAAATCAAAGTTCTAAAGCATGTAAATATACTAATATTGATAAAAAAATATATGGCAATGGTGAACTTTCATGCTGCAGAGCAGCCATAAAGGATAAAGATGGCAACTGTTGTCATCTATCTAAAATCGATTGTATGGGTGTTTGTGGTGGAACTACAGAATTAGATGCATGTGGTGTATGTGGTGGATATGCAAAAGATACAAAAATGTGTGCTGAAGATACACAATCTAATACTGGTACTGATACTAAACAAGAAAAAATACAAAAATGTGTATGTCCTGATGGTTGGCCTCATGGAATGGTATATGATTGGACCACATTAGAACCTATTAAATGGCCCAATGTTATAGATGTAGTTAATGGATGTACTAAAGAGCAACCTATAAAATGTCGCGGTTTTCTAGATGGCTCTCCATTTAGAGATAAAAATGGTTATATTAAAAATTATTGTAAAAATAATTTTATACCAAAAACTGCTACAGTTGGAGAAAAAATAACAGAAAAACATTTGGAAGATTCTAAATTTTTAGGTTGTAAAATACCTAAAAATGTTTTTTCATGTCCTAATGGAATTCCACATAATGTAGATTATTCAAATTCAGAAGGACATATAGATAGTAATAAATGGATTCCTGTTGGTTTGGAAAGACCAATAGGAATTGAATTAAAAAATAGTGTATTATCTGCATTATTAAATACTAAAACTACTTTTACTGATAAAGAATGGTCAGATATATCACAATCATTTGATAATAAGGGTATTATAATTGACAATAGACATTATATCAAATCTACTAATGATATATATTATAAACCATTTACAAATAATTTTCCAGTAAAAGATGGTCAAATTAATTGTAAATCTTGTGATGATGGTTATGTCTTAGAAATGAAAATACCAAATGGTAAAACTTGTGCTGTTGGTACGGGTTGTCCTCCTATAATGGGAAAATGTATAAAAAAAGAAAAAGAATGTGCTTGTTATGATCCTTTGCGTGCAGATAATCAATTTGTTGCTTGTTATGATGGCGCATATAGAGAAATGGGTATGGGAATAAAATATGATGCAGGTGGTGGTAATAAAGAGATTTCTCGTGTTGGTAAATGTCATAAATGTTATTCTGGTTCTGGTCCTTGGCAAGATCCTGCTCGTGGGTCTACCAATACAAATGATACGGGAATCAAATGTAAAACAGATGCCGATTGTAGTGTCGAATGGATAGGCAAATGGGATAATATGCCAGATGTTGATAAAATAGATACTCGTTTAAGTCCTAATGTAAGACCAAACGTTTTAAATAAAAATAAACATAAAAGCTTTACCCATCATCCACATTATATATCTAGTTCTAAAGGTTATTCATATAATGCTGATTATGTTTTAAGAGATAATCAAGATAAACAAGCTGATAATACTAAAGCATATGGTAGAAATTATAAATGTATTAAAGGAACCACATATGATGGCAGAAATTTAAGTACAACAGGAGTATGTTGTTTTGGATTTAGACCAATTGAAGTGAATACTCCACGCATAGGAAAAGAACATATAAGTAGTAATGCTTGTAAAAGAGATGGTCAAATGAAATGTGATGCAGAAAAATGTAAAATACCAGTTCAAATTGATTATGATAAAAGAGCAAAATGGGCAAGTATTACTCAATCTCTACCAAGAATAGCATGGGGTGGTTATAATGAACATACAAAAAAGTGTGAAAAATATGTATATGATACATATGCAACTACCTCAAATGATGCTGATACAAGAATGACTGGTTGTAATAGAAAATATAGTTTAATTGATGGGAGAAAATATACTAAAGTAGGAAGATATGATTGTTCTGCATTGCATGGAGGTGAATGGAATATCCCAGATACACCAAATGATTATTCGTTAAAGATTGCTGAATTAGATAAAATACAAACTATTGATAGTACAATTTCAGATGATACGCCGGATAGTCAATTAACACCAGAACAAAAAAGAAGAGAAAAATATGCAGTAGATAAAAATGGTAATTTTACACATGAAACATCATGGGATAGTCCTGAGGCAAATGCTAGTTATTGGAATAAGGGTGAAGGTATGGGTAATTTTGATCCTGATAAAATTAAATTGGTATATTATTAATTTTTATTTTTGAGTTTTATTTATAAACAAAATAATAATTTTAATTAATTAGAATAGATATATATAAAAATGTTTAAAAAATTATCTATAATTACTTCTAATCAAGAAGTTGGTGTTCTAACATCAAAAACAATATCTAATAAATTATTATTAAATGCATATAATGCTTTTGATGATAATTCAGGAAGTAATTCTTTGATTTTTGAATTAACATCAAATGAAGCTTCAATTAGTTTATATGATGAAGATACAGAGATTAAAACAAATGTTATTGAATTAAATAATAATTATGTTAACATACCTGGTAATATTACATTTGATGGAAATATAAATAGTATTTCAAAAAATGAATTAAATACACTATTAAATAATGATAATAATATTAAAGAAACTTTTACATCTCATGCTACTAATATTTTAAATACATCAAATCACATCAATGACATTGATACTAAATTTTTTACTGATATCACTAGTTTAAATACTAGAATAACTGATAATGATACTAATATTAGTGCTTTAGATACTAGAATAACTAATAATGATAGTGATATATCTGCTTTAGATAGTAGAATAACAAATAACGAAACAGATATCACAAATACATCTAATTATTTATATAAAATTGAATCTAAAACTTCTAATATTGAAATTATTGAATCTGGAAATATTAAATTAAAGAGTGATTTAACAATTACTGGTGAATTAACTGTTACTGATATAAATGTAACAGGTTCTTCTACTCAAATTAGTACTACAACTTATGAAACTGAAAATCTACAAATTAATAATAATCAAGGTGACGGGCCTTCATTAAAAATAGATCATAAAAACGATGATGACGATATTATTCAAATATTTAATGATACAACTAGATTATTTACGATTGATTCAAGTGGCAATGTTGGTATTTTTAATAGTGATCCACAATATACATTAGATGTAACTGGTAATATTAATTTTACAGGTAATTTAACACAATGGGGTAGTGCATTTACATCATATACCGACAGTGATGTTTTAACTGTATTAAGCACTAAAGGTGGTGATAATATTACATGGAATACAGGAACAAATAAATTTGATTGTGATATTACACAATATAGTGATTCAGATGTTATATCATTATTAAATACTGGAATTAGCGGTGGATTAAAAGTTACAAGTGGTAATGTTGGTATAGGTACTGCAACACCAAGTCAAAAGTTACATGTTGAAGGTGCATTATATCTAACTAGTAATCCATCAAATCCTGGAAATAATGCTTCTGCAAGTTTTTGGAATCAATCTGGTATAGGACCTACAATATCAGGTCATAGTTTTTCAGTTCAAACAAATGGAACAAATGAAGCAATGAGAATAATAGATAATGGTAATGTTGGTATTGGTATATCATCACCAGAATCGAAATTAGATGTTGATGGTGATATTAATATTAGTTCTGGTTCTAGTTTTAAAATTAATGGCGTAGCAATTGCAACGACAGATACTACATATACTGGAGGTACAGGTATTACTATAAGTGGTACAACAATTAATTCTGATATAACTCAATATACAGATTCTAATGTACAAAATTTATTAAGTACTAATCTTATTAAAATTGGTATTGGAATTGCAGCACATTCAACTGCTACATTAAATATTAAAGGTGAAACAAGATTTCAAGGAACAGAACGAAATTCACATTTAAATTATTCAACAAACGAACATACATATATTAGAGGTGGAAAAAATACTTCATATGTTTTATTAAATGATAATGGTGGAAATGTTGGTGTAGGAACTGAAAATCCACAATATACATTAGATGTATCTGGTAATATTAATTTTACAGGTAATTTAACAAAAAATGGAAATGCGTTTACATCATATACTGATTCAGATGTATTAACATTATTAAATACAACTGGTGTTACAGGTGGATTAAAAGTTAGTAGTGGTAATGTTGGTATTAATTTAGGTAGTATGACACCTAAACAAAATTTAAGTATTGATGGTAAAATTGCATTTCAAGGTGGTACATTTGATAGTTCATGTGGTATGAGTTATTATTATGGAACACAAACATCAGAAAGACCCTTTATATTATTTGATAATGGGGGATCAACAGTTATTAGAGCAATTGATAATAATGTTAATAATGGTATTAAATTTCAAACATATGATGGAAGTACCAGAATTTTTATTATTAATAATGGTAATGTTGGCATTGGTACATTATCACCAAATTATAAATTAGATATTGCTGGTGATATTAATATTAGTTCTGGTTCACGTTTTTATATTAATGGTGCAGCAATAGCGATAACAGATACAACTTATAGTGCAGGTACAGGTATTAGTATAGATGGTACAACTATTAATTGTGATATAGTTGATACAACTTCATTAGTTTCAGATACAACACCACAACTAGGAGGCGATTTAGATGTAAATGATAAAGATATTGTTTCTACATCTGATAAAAATATAAATATTAATCCTGCTGGAAATGGTAATTTAGTCATTAAAGGTAATACAACTCGTGGATCAGGTTCTATTATGTTAAATTGTGAGAATAATTCACATGGTGTAAAAATAAAAGGGCCTCCGCATTCCGCTGGCGCATCATATACTTTAACATTACCTTCCAATGTTGGTTCCGCAAATCAACTTTTATCAACTGACGGAAGTGGTGGATTATCATTTATAACACCCGCTGCTAGTTATACAAACAGTGATGTAACAACATTACTAAATAGTGGAGTAAGTGGTGGAATAATATCATTAAATGATTTAACAGTACACGGTGATATAAAGAAAGTAACAAATAGTGGTAGTGGTCCTACAATAACAATAATTGAATCATATTCTGATGATAAGGTTGAAAATGTTTTAGCAAATAAAGGTGGTACTAATATTACATGGAATATAAATACAAAACAATTTGATTGTGATGTTGTAAATACTGATGTAGATGTAAGTCAAGCAAATTTTGATGCCAAATTTAATTTAAAAACTGTTGATAATGTATCTCAAGCAAATTGGAATGCTAAATATAATGCAACTTCAATAGATACATTAGATGTTTCGCAAGCAAATTGGGATTCTAAATTTGATACTACAAGTAGAACAATTGATGATGTTTCACAAGCAAATTTTAATACTAAATTTACATCAAGATTAAATAGTGATGTCACATTTAATGGTCATATTAACTTAGCTAACGGTAAAAATATAAAATTAGGTGTTTTTTCTTATATAGGTGAAGATATTGATGATCAAGATTCTTTAAGTATTATTGCAGATCATACAGAAAATATTTGTTTTAGTGGTTATGATAGAACAGGAACCCGTCCAACTACAACAAACACAACAGAAAGAATGAGAATAGATAGATATGGTAAGGTTGGTATTGGTACTACAGCTCCAAGTGAAAGACTACATTTAATGCATTGGGATCAAATAACATCCCCTATTGACATTTTAACATTAGAACATAATTTAGGTGGCAGTACAACACAAAATGGTACTGCTATCAAATTTGTTAGTAATTGGATGAATGGTGATAAACATACTATTGCTCGTATTAGAGGTTTAAGTAATGATAATACTGCTACTTCTGATAATTATTTTTCAGGTTTTTTAACATTTGAAACACAAACAGGTGGAACAATAAATGATACTACATCTGAAAGAATGAGAATAACTAATATTGGAAATGTAGGAATTGGAGTTACTTATCCAAGTGAAATATTACATATAATTGGAAATTTTAAAATTGAAACAAGACCAAATGAAACATCTTCAATAGATATTAAAAGTGATAGTGGTGGTTTTAAAATCAAATATGATGATACTAATAATAATTTAAAATTTATAACTGATAATTCAGGAACTGAATATGAATTATTAACTATGGATAGAAGTAATAATCGTATTGGTATTGGTACAAATTTACCTGAAGATAATTTACATATTAAAAATGGAAGAATTAGAATTGATAATCAAGATAATACAGATAATGCTGTTTTAAATTTTAAAGCATTATCATATAATAATTGGTTATTTACAGATAGAACAAATGGAACATTTTATATAAGAACTAATAATAATAAAGATTTTGTGTTAGATGTTAATGGAAATGTTGGTATTGGAACAACTAATCCTACTAAATTATTTACTTTAAGACATCCTTTAACAGGGGGAAGTACTTCGGATGGTTTTAGATTAGAAAATAATAGTGGGAATCAAAGAATTGAAGCATTATTATCTGGAGCAAGTGGTACTGGAGATGCATATTTTAATATATATGACAACGATGGAACAAGTAAAATACAACTACATAATGTTGGTAATACATATTTTAATGGAGGTAATGTCGGTATTGGTACAACATCACCAGAATCAAAATTAGATGTAAATGGTGATGTAAATGTTACTGGAACTATAACTGCTACTAATTTAGATATAACAGGTTCAACAACAACTATTCATACTGATAATTATACCACAGAAAGTCTTCATATTCAAAGTTCAGGCAATGATGCCGTTGCATTAAAAATAACACATGATACAACTAATTATGATATAATCGAAGTTATTGATAGTTCAACAAATCAAGTATTTACAATAGATTCTTCAGGAAATGTAGGTATTGGTACAGATCCAACAGAAAAATTAGATATAAATGGAAATATTAAATTTACAGGAACTATTAATGATATTACAACAACAGAATTAAGTTATTTAGATGGTATAACAGAAAATATTAATACAAATTTTACAAACACTTCAAATCATATTGATCTAATAGATAGTAAATTTATAATTTTAAATCAGGATAATTCTAATTATATTTTACATACATCTAATAATTTAATAAATTATGTAAATACTTCTATAAGTGAGAATAATTTTAGTGGCAATGCCAATGATATAACATCTGGTATATTAGATATAGATAGATTACCTATCGATGGAATAACAATATATAAAGATGGAGATGTTATAAAAGCATTAACACAAGAAGCAACAGATACATCAATTAATGCTTTTATTGGTACATACATTAATTCTACAAAATATAGTGAAAATATTGATAGAGCTTCAAATATTATTACAATTGATAGTGATAAAATGGTATATGATACATCTATAATAAATAGTACAATTAATACTATTAGTGATAATCCAAAATTTTATACTTCAGAAATAATATATCCAAATAATATATTTAATATAAATCATGATATATTTACTGATGCAAATCCAAGTTTTAATGATGGTATTTATCAAATAAATATTATCGCTAGTGATGGTGTTTTATATGATGACTTTCAACGATATGGTCCCCATCAATTATTTAATCATATATTAGATGGTGATAATTTTTATATAGGGGGATATGCTTTTAATCAAGATGGCACTTATTTAGGAAGTAATAATTTTAAAAATACATTAGGATTATCAATATCAATTGATATTGGAAGATCAATTTATTTAAGAAAAATGAGATTTATGCCAAGAAAAGGTGCACATAATAATTGTATGCCTAAATTTTTTAAAATATTTGCTACTAATTTAGATACAGCATGGAATAGTCCTTTTGATGGTTCGTGGACTTTAATACATGATAATACAACTGAAATACAATACAATAATAATGAATTTACAAATTTTGGTGATTTTAGTAATATTACATCAAAATATAGATATTTTACATTAGTTGTAACAGAATTAAATGGTAACGAGGGTATCATGCAAATGACTGAATTTTCAATTATTGGTGTTGAAGATATTAATAATACTCCAACATTAATTGATGCTTCAAATAATACATATACTATATCATTACCTTATTCTGATACAACAACTGTAAAAACAATAAATGATCCAAAAATTAGAATAACTGTTAATGATAATTTGATTGCTTATTATGATTTTAATGGTGATTATCTAGATAAAAATCCGACAAATACAAAATATAATTTATCTGTATCTGGAACACCAGAATTTTCACAAAATACACGAATCGAAAATCAAAGTGTTTATTTTAATCAAAATAATGAATTTTTATCTACATCTATTAATTTTCCTATTACATTTGGTACATCATTTTCTTTTTGGTTTAAAAGAGATAACAATACTACACACGATATTTTAATGGCAATTGGATCTGAATTTTTTATTATGGCACACACTGATAATAAATTTTATATCTCTAATACTTATGGTGGTACTGAAATTTATGCTTTTATTGATATTACACTAACAAGTGAATGGTATCATTTTGTATTTATATTTGATACAGATGGTACTTGGAAAATATATTTAAATGGTATATTTTATCCGTTGACAACTACTGGTGGTACTTATCCATTAACTGAATCAAGATTACCTCAAGGAAAACTATATATTGGTGGCAAAGATGTTGGTAATTCGGATGTAGATCATGATTTAGAAGGTTATATAGATAATTTTAGAGTATATAATAAAGTATTAAGTTCATGGGAAATATATTTAATATCTAATGATACTGTTAATAATTCTGATATTTTAGAATTTAATGAACAATATGTTAGTTATTATAATGATGTATTATATGGTTTAAAAGCACATTATAAACTTATTAATAACTATAATGATAGTATAAATACTAATGATATAATATCTAGTGTAAATAGTAGTTTTAAAAATGATGAATTATATTATGTAAATGTACCAAACGATGAATTTTTAACTATACCTGCAAATGCATGTGCTCCTCTTTTTGATACAAATAAAGAACATTCTTTCGCATTTTGGGTAAAAGTTGATACTACTACTGATGATGGTAATGCTATATTTGGAGCAATTAAAAATTATGGTGGTGGATTATATAGCAGATATTTATGTCAACTTTCAGGTACAAAATTACATTGGACTAGAAATTATAAAAGTGATTCTGATGGTAATTTACAAGATGATGCAAGTATTTCTTGTACTTTTCCAAATAATTTAATAAATAAATGGGTTCATTTAGCATTTGTAAGTCATAGAGAGTATGATGCACTAAATCATTCAAAAATTTATATAAATGGTGTACAACAATTTATAACACATGAATATGGATTACCAAGTAATAATGATATTTCATATCATTCTGATTATTTAGATGGTGAAAATTTATTATTAGGCGGATATATACATTCTACTGGTGCAACATATCACGGAGGTACAGAAAAATTTAGTGATATTAGAATATATGATAGATTTTTAACATCAAATGATATAAATCAAATAATTAATTCTAATTTTATTGAAAATATAAATATTGATAGTGATTATAATGCCATTGTTTTAAAACATAATCCAAATAATACAGATCACACTGACTATTTACTAAATTTTGATACCAATGTTGAAACAGAGGTATTAATTATTGCTGGTGGTGGTGCAGGTGGAACTCGTCAAGGATATAATTCAGGTGGTGGTGGTGGCGCCGGTGAAGTATTACAAGAATCAATCACTTTTGATGCTTCAATGAAGTATACTATTAGAGTTGGCAGAGGTGGTTTTTCTTCAAGTACTGAGACTGCACCCGCTGAAGAAGGTAAAGATAGTAGAATATATAATGATAAAGGTCAGGTGATTGCACTTGTTAAAGGTGGTGGTCGTGGAGGTTTTGGAAAACGTGTTAGTTCGTATAGTTGGCCTCCAACTCAAGGTGGCTCGGGTGGTGGTAGAGCAAGAGGTGATAATGGTGTATCTATAACATCATCAAAATATAATATAAATGGTTTAGGAAATCAAGGTGGTACAAGTGCGGCAGAAGCAGGTGGTGGTGGTGGTGCGGGAAGTGCAGGAGCATCGGGAAATAGAAATCCTGGTACTGGATATACTTCAACTATTACAGGTACATCAACAACTTATGCTTCTGGTGGATATGGTGGATGGCAATATGGTGCCAATCTAAGCGATGCAGGATATGGTAGTGGTGGTGCAGGCGCTATTGCTACAACTAATGATACATCAATATATCCAGGTGAATATGGTAATCCAGGTATTATTGTTATAAAATATAAGAAAACATTTACACAACCTAAATATAATGTTATAAGTCCTATTTTACAATCAGATACTAATAATTTGATTGCAAAATATAGTTTTGAATATAATTTAAATGATGAATCTAGTAATAATCATCATTTAATTGGTTATAATACATATTTAACATATGTAGATAAAGTTTATGATAATTGTTCTGTTTTATTAAATGGAACTAATGGAGAAACATATTTAGAATTTCCAGATACTATAAATTTATATAATATTTGGAATGATGGCGATGGATTAACATTTTCAATATGGTTTAATATGCATTCTACTACTGATGAATATGGTAGAATTTTAGAATTTGCATATCAAACTATTAAATTTAATAATGAAACTCAATATCGTTTGGGTATTATGAGAAACTTAACAAGTAATTATATACAAATTTATTGGAAAGAAGGTACAACTAATGGATCAGCAACAATACCATGTGATTTAAATGTTTGGAATAATTTAGTATTTGCTGTAAATAAACAAGGATTATGGTCTGTATATTTAAATAATATAGATCAACTTATAAATATAACATTTAGTCCACCTAATAGAACATATAATGTTAAAGTATTAGGTAGAAGTAGTTATTCGACAACACAAAATTTTAATGGATTAATAGATGATTTCCGTATTTATAATAAAGTATTATCTTCAAATGAAATTAAAATTTTATATGAATCTAAATTTCAAACTATTTACAATATTAATGTCCCTCAAGGTATATTTTCAGATATTTTATTAGTTGGTGGCGGCGGTTCTGGTGGTGGTACATTAGGTGGTGGTGGCGGTGGAGGCGGTGTTTTATATAAATCACAAAATTTTATACCTACTAATAATTATGTTGCAAGAATTGGAAAAGGTGGAGATAAAGTACAACGAGATCAATCTAACTCTTGGAATGATATTGGTATTAATGGTTATTATACTAGTGCAATGGATACTATTGTATTTGGTGGTGGAGGTGGTGGTAATTATCAAAGTATATCAGGTAGTTCAGGTGGTTCTGGCGGTGGTGGTGGGTTTGCAACATCTTCTGGTGGTTTATTTATTCCGCCTATTTATGGTAATGTAATAATAAATGGTACATATACTGGTTCTCAAGGCGAATCTGTTGCAAGTGCTAATAAATCAGGAGATGGCGGTAATCCTAATGGTGTTATATATTCAATAACGGGTACATCATATAGATATGCTAAAGGTGGAGTTGGTAGTGAAAACAACGTTGATACAAATAGAACTAATAATCATGGTATTAATTATGGTGATGGTGGCGGAGGCGGTGGATTTAGTAGTGGTACTTATTCTGGTGATGGTGGAAATGGTGTGTGTGTTTTTAAATATACATTAAGTACTTTAAGCACATCTAATTATATTATATCTACACCAGATACAGAAAAAGTATCTAGTGGTGATTTAATACTAATTAATAATGGTGGTATTAGAAGAGTTTTTAATACTACATCAGAACATTTTACATTATATAATGAAGAACAAAATGATATTGGCACAATTCCATCTACTGCTACAGGATTTACTAAAATAAATAATTTATTACTATTTAATGTTAGCGGTGATATTGATAGTTATTCAGTATATATTAGTAATATATCTGAATATACAAAAATAACTATACCAATTACTGATATATATACTATTAAAATTTCTGCAATATTTAATTTAGAATTTGCTACTGAATTTTGTGAATTGTATATTAGATTAGATAGAAGTGGATATCCTTCAAGATATATTAGAACATTTTATCTACCACCTATTTCTTCATATGAAGGTCATGATTCTTCTACATTAAATTGTAGTGTAGATTTAAACTTACAAGAAAATGATATTTTAGTCTTTGAATCTAATTATAAACTTTCATCTAAATTACCTTCATATATTACCTTTACAAATTCTGGCACAACTATTATTCAAGGTTCATTGATACAAAATATTATAAGTGGTTCAGCAGATAGTTCATTAACATTTCAAAGTCCTTTAGTTAATGTAGATAATACAGTTTCATTAGATTTATCACAAATAACAACTAATAATTTAGTATTTGAAAGTCCATTAGTTAAATTTAATAATAATGTTTCAATTTCTACAAATGCATATGCACAATATTCTCATAAACATGATGCAAGTGATATTCATACTGGTGTTTTAAGTATTGATAGAATTCCTACATTATCAACATTATATTCTACAATCTCTGATATGAATGATACATCTAATTATATTAATATTATTGATGCAAAAACAAGTAATATTGATGTAATTAATAATTCTGATATTAATTTTAATGGAAATGTTAATATTGGAATTAATACTATTTATTCTGCAAATACAAAATTATATGTAAAAGGTACTTCATCTGGATATACACAACCTTTAGTTAAAATAACACAAGACGGTTCTTGGGATGGTAATTATGCTCTTGAAGTAGATGGTTATACTAATTTAGGTGATATTAGAATAAATGGTGCTGATACTACCAGTTCAATATATAAAGTTGATGCTGGAAATATGACTTTAACGACTAACGATGGTGATATAATATTTCAACCAAATGGTAATGTAGGTATTGGAAGTACTAATCCAAGTAGTAAATTAGAAATATCTAATAATTCAGCGCCATCAGCAAATACAACATTATTAACTTTGAAAAATGGTAATGGTACAGCTGATTTAGCAGGAACATTGAGCAGTGATATTTCTACTAATATTGATTTTGTATTTACTGATGTTAATGCAACTTTTACACCACAAGCTAGAATCAAATGTTTAAATGGTACACAAACAGATGGCGGTATAAATTCTGAAGGTTCAGGTAATTTATGTTTTTATACAGGTATAGGCAATGATAATGCAGGTGGGGGAATATTGAATGAGGTAATGAGATTAACATATGATGACAAAGTTGGAATTGGAATAACTGATCCACAAGCTAAATTACATGTTTATGTAGATAGTGATACCGATAATAATTTAGTTGAAATATTGTGTTTAGAAAGACATTGCGATGATTTAAGTATTAATGCTAATGCAGAAGGTGGTTATATAAGTTTAAAGGTTGATGATGACAACGCTTCATTGGGTGAAGTAGCAAGAATATCATGGAGAGGAAATAATGCTGATAATGAAGAAGATTCAGGAAGATTAGGTTTTTGGACAACAAAGGATGATAGTTGCACAGAAAAATTAACAATAACAAAAGAAGGCGATGTTGGAATTGGAACCACTACGCCCTCTTCAAAATTAGATGTAAATGGTAATATAAATGTAAATGGAACTATATCTGCTCTAAATTTAGATATAACTGGTTCAACAACAACTATTCATACTGATACGTATACTACTGAAAGTCTTCATATTCAAAGTTCTGGTGCTGATGCTGTTGCATTTAAAATTACACATGATACGACGAATCATGATATTATGGAAGTTAATAATAGTTCGGGTACTCAAATATTTACAATTGATTCTACAGGTAATGTTGGTATAGGTAATACAAGTCCTGTATATAAACTTGATGTAGATGGTGTTATGAGATTAGGACGTAATGATATTATTGGTAGTCATGGTAAATTAATATTCGCGAAAAGATCATCATCCTCTTCTGTCCGACAAGCAACAATTGGATATAATGATAGTTATGATTTCTGTATAGCAGATGGTAGCGATACTATAGGTGGTCAATTAAAGATTCAATACGCTGCTCCTGAAAATACAATATTTTGTAGAAGCAATGGCAATGTTGGTATTGGTAATGATCTTCCTGGTTATAAATTAGATGTAAATGGAGATGTTAATATACCATCTGGATCCAGTTTTAAAATTAATGGTGTAGCTATAGCAACAACTGATACAACATATACAGCGGGTACTGGTATTAGTATAAGTGGTACAACAATTGTTTCTCTGATAACACAATATGAAGATAGTAATGTACTAACATTATTAAATACAATTGGTATTACAGTTGGTATATCACCTGCATATAAACTTGATGTTGCTGGTAGTTTAAATTGCACTAGTTTAAATGTTAATGGTAGTCCATTTACTGGTAGTTTATGGTCTACTACATCTACAACTACAAGTACATCTGATATATTTTATAACGATAGCACATCTATAACAGGAACTGCATATCCTCAAGGAAGTGTAGTTACAATAAGTGGAGATATTAGTGACCATATTTTGGGAGGTAAAATGGGTTTAATTGTACAACATTCAAATAGAACACAAGGTTTGGGAATTGGTTTTAATGGTATTTCACAATGCGGATCATCTGCAAATTTACATTTACATTTAAAAGCCAAAGGAACAGGTACTACAAAAATAGGATCTAGTGGTGGTATTGGTCTTGATGTATCTGATAGTAGAGTTGGTATAGCAACTAGTCCCACATATCAAGATGCTAAATTATCTATTAACGTTGGCGATGAAGGCACAATGATTGCAAGTCCCGATATTAGTCAATTCTTATGGAGAATAAATTCAACTGACATATGGGGTATATATTGGTCTACAAATATTTCTGGTAATAATTATTATATATCTGGTGATACTAATCCAAATGAAATTGTGTTTGTTGGAAGTGGTGTAGCAAGAGCATCTGTTGATTTGGGTACTGGTTCTGTTTGTTCTAAAGATTGGTTTAGAACATTTGGTGATGGTGGTATATATTTCTCCGATCATGGCGGTGGTTGGTATATGAGCGATTCAACATGGATTAGAAATTATGGAACAAAAAAGGTTTATATAAATACTGATATATGTGCTGATGGTAATATTGGTATCGGAACTACATCTCCAACTCAAAAATTAGATGTTAGAGGTGGTATGAGATTAGGTGATGGAACCACAGCAGAACAAGATATTAATTTTGTTAATAATGTTGGTAATTGGCAAGTTGGTATAAATAATATTGGTAATGGTACAAATTCAAATCAATTCTTTATTTATGATTCTGCATATCGCTTAACAGTACAAAATGGCACAGGTAATGTAGGTATTGGAAAAACTAATCCAGGTTCAAAATTAGATGTCAATGGTGAAATTAAATGTTCTAGTTTAACTGTAAATGGTGTTGCTATAACAACTAATGGTGGTAGTGGTGGTAGTGGTGGAAGTTCAAATGATGGTATAAGTATAACAACATCAGGAAGTGCAACAAATTCAGGAACATCTGTATCTGCAAATATAGGAATATTCAGTTCAACATATGCTTATATTGATTTAAGAACAAATAATAATAGTGGAAGTTGGATAGATTTTAGTTCAATTGATAATTCAGATTATAAAGTTAGATTAAGGGGTTATAATAATCCACAAAAATTAGAAATTACAACGGGTAGTAGTGTAACAACAATAGACTCAGGTGGTAATTTATTAGTGCCAGGAGATATAACAGCATTTTATTCAGATGAGCGATTGAAAAAAATAAAAACAAATATAAGTGATGTATTATCTAATATAGATAATATAAATGTATTTAAATATGAAAATAATGATCTAGCAAATAGTTTAGGTTTTAAAAATGAAAAATTACAAATTGGTTTAAGTGCTCAAGAAATTCAAAAATATTATCCAGAATTAGTTGAATTAGCACCTTTTGATTCTGAATATGATATTGAATCTGGGGGAAATATATCAAAATCGGGTGAAAATTATTTAACATTAAAATATGATAGATTAGTTCCAATTTTATTACAAGGTATTAAAGAATTAAATAATAAAAATAAATTATTAGAAGAAAGAAATAATAAATTAGAAAAAGAGATAGAATTAATTAAAAAAAAATTAGGTTTATAAAATTTTTAAAATTTATTTTTACTTTAATAAAAAAAGTACATTTCATAAAAAATTTTAAAATTTTATAAACCTTTTATATATTTTTATAAAAATAACGAAATGTACTTTTTTTTACTCAGATTTACCCCCAAATAACCCTTTTCCCGCATTTTCCATAGCATCAACAGCACTCGTGTTAACCGGACCAAAACCTTGGGCGCTCCTTTTTCGACACCCACCAAGTCCAAATTTACCACATTCTCTTCCAAAAAAACAGTGTTCCTTAGTTGTAATTCTATCTCTTATAGGTGCATATTTTCCACCCCAACTACAATCATACTCATCATTGGGACATTTCCATTGATCATCTTCGCATATCCATCTTTTATCATCATGACATTTTTCAAGCCTTTCGGAATTTCTTTCATAAAATTCTTGTAAAGTTGCATTTCCACATATTTTATCATCTGTTTCTGCAGTTATCATATGTGGTGGCAACTTTGGTTTACCCTTTGTTTTCTGTGATTGCGTTCTGGGATCACCAGCACTAGCAACAGCACCAGCACCATCTACATCGTTATCGAGAAGGTCAAACATGTTATCACTAATCTTACTTTCTTCTATAAATGCACTGAATTCTTCTTCTAAAGTATTATATTCTTGTACTAATGCAGTATACTCTAGTTCTAAAGTTTGATGTAAATCGTTTAATTCATCGATAGAATTTTGATATTCATCTATATCATCATTTACTTCTTCTAAAGAAGAAAGTAAGTCGTCAATTCTATTTTGCTTCGTTTTATCTGACTCCATTAATGTTTCTAACTCAGTTTTAATTGTCATAAATTCTTCTTGAAGACTTGTGTAATCCTCTATATATTGTTCTTTTTCTGTTTTAACTGAATTAAATACAGATTCAAGATCTTCAAGTTCAATTCTTAATCGTTTTTCCATGGTATTATATTCACTTGACTTCTCGTTTAATAATTCTAAAAAACCACTAGTTAAATTACTATAATCAATTGTCCGACCATGATAATTATATCGGGGATTGGTTCCGTCATCACATACTTGTAAATTTTTGACTTTATCATATCTAAGAGGATTTTTAGGTGTAGTACAATGATAACATCTTTTAGATTTACTAGATGACATACCAAATGAACCATAACACTGATCCGAATTTTGACAAGCACTTCTACATCGAGATTCTAATTCATTCATAGAATCAGTTTTAAGAGATACTCTAACTCTTTTTAATCCTTCTAATCTTCTTTTTCCGTTAATATAACTACTTTTTATATTACAAATTGCACCCGGGATATTAACACAATTTTTTTTATTACTCATTATCTATTATATAAATATATTTAAACATATCAAATTATCTTACTATTTTTAATCATATCACGTATTATACTAACCTGTTTTTTATAATGTTCTGAAGGTTCTTTTAGCAATATTAATTTAATTAATAATTCAATAATATCTTCATATATATTACTATCCATTTTTAAACATATATCTTCTTTATTTTCAATGGCAAATTTTTGTATAAGTTTTGTTTTTTCTGTTATTAATTCTTGTACTAAATCATTTAAACCTTTTAATATAAATTCATCATTTGTTTTAATAAGTGATGTATTTTCATTTTTATATATAATATTATTATTTTCAGGAAAATTATTATTAAAATGAATTTCTTTTGTTAATAAACTAGGTATATCATATGCTTTTTTAAAAATTTCTAACATTTTTTCATAATTTAAATAATCAATTCTTTCATTGCCATAATTATTAATCGTTAAATTATTTGTAATATTATTAGTATAATTATTTTGATTTTCAATATTATAATTATTTTGATTTTCAATATTTTGATTATTTGGCTTTCTAGCATAAACAATGCTTCTTGGTTTACATTTATTATTTATAATATGTCTTGATTTTGCTTGTCTAGTAGCAAATGATATCATACATCTAGGACAAGTTAAATCATCTAACCCATTACATTTTGATTCATGAATTAATAAAAATTTTTTTGTTTTATAGATTTTATTACATTTTTTACAAATAAAATTTGGGGTGACAATTTCTTCATTTGGGGTGACAATTTCTTCATTTGGGGTGACATTTTCTTCATTTGGGGTGACAATTTCTTCATTTTTACGATTATTTTCATAGTTATTAAATATAGTATTTATTATCAATTTCGTTTTTTTATGTTTAGCATTATGATGTCTTTTTAAATCATAATGTCGTTTTGTATAATAAGTACAATAAACACATTTAAATACTTTAATTGCGTCATTTTGCGTCATTACTATATATAATGTATATATATATTTTTTTATATAGTATTTATTATCAGAAATAAAAACGCAGTAACGCAAAAATCAACGCAAAAATTTTTTTTTAAAATTTTTTTTTAAAAAATAAAAATATTTAATTTTTATTAATATTTTAATAATTTTATATTATCATATTTAATAATAAGAATTTAAGTATAATTATAAAAAAATTTGCCAATTTAACTGTAAATTAATAAATTAACTTAAATTAGAAAGTAATTTAAATGAATAATAATTGCAATAATATAATTTCATTAAAACAATATGGTCCAACATGTTGGTTTAATAGTATATTAATGGCATTGTTATACAGTGATGATAGTCGAAAATTATTGTTAGAAAAATCAAAAAAATGGGATAAAAAAATTAAAATTTATAATACAATTAATTATATTTTACATAATAAATATTTAAGAACTGATAAAATATATGAAGATTATATATATTTTGATAAAATTAGACCCGAATATATACTAAAAGAATTACATAAATATAATAGTAAAAAATTTGTATTTAATCCAATAAAAAATAAAAAAGCAGGGTTTAAATCAGCATTATATATTAGAAAATTATATAAATTATTAGGAGTAAAAGTATTATTTTTAGATTATGATAATTATACTAATAAATTATATTATTCTTTATATAATAATGTAAAAGTTAAAGAGATTTCAAATAATAATAATATTAAGTTAAAAATAAATTTTAAAACAAAAAAAACAATTGAAAAATATTGTAATGATCCAGATATTATAATAATACATATAGATCAAAATCATGTTCCTTATAATAGTTATCCAAATGATTATAATTTAAATAATGAAAAATTTAAAAATATATTAATTAATTTAAAAAATAATAAAGAAAATATAAATTATAATAATAACGAATATATTAATGATTCTATATTACTTTCTAATTGGAATAATTCTGTTGGAGGACATTCAATTGCGGGAATAACTTGTAAAGGCGATAAATATGTATATAATGGTTGGACAAGATCAACTGTTGATCCAAATATGAAAAATATATGGGAAAAGGTTGTTAGAAATAATAAAATTTTTTATTATAATAAATTTTTAAATAAAAGTGTATATGAAAAAAATTTACCATCTAATGCTATGGTACTAAAAAATTCTTCTATACCTTGTGAATTAATGAAATTTAATTGGAATCCAAATGATGATAATGATAATGATTTTTGTTTAAATACAAAAAAATGTAGTTTAGATTTCATAAGTACTATGAAAGATCTATGTTTTTCATTTAATAAAGGTGGTAGAGAATTGATTTATATTAAAAAAGAAAAAACTAGTAAAATAAATATAATAAAAAAAAAATGTACCGATGGTAAAATAATAAATCCGTTGACAAATAGATGTATTAAAATTAAACAGATTAATAAAATTCCTAAAAAAAGTTTAAGTAAACCTGAAAAAAAATGTCCTGATGGTAAAATAATAAATCCCAAAACTGGCAGGTGTATTAAAATTAAAGATATTAATAAAACTGAAAAAAAATGTATCGATGGTAAAATAATAAATCCAAAAACTGGTAGGTGTATTAAAATAAAATAATTAATACTTTTTAAATAAAAGTTTATTGATAATAAATTAAATATCTTGTTTTTTTACTTAACTAATTCATGGATTTAAAGTATCTTCATACTCTTTAAGATAATTTGATATTGCTTCTCTGTTATTAAATTGAGAATTACTAAAAAAACTTGCTGTTTGATATACTAACATAACATCATCGTATTTTTTATGCTCTCCTCCTTCTTTATTAGGGTCATCAATATCATTCTCTAAAATATTATCAATTTCTTTAATACTTGTATTAAAATGATTTGCTAATTTAGCATTATCTAAATAATTTTTAACTTCTGCTATAATTTTACAGCGATTACATAAGTAATTTTTAAAAAATAAAGAAGTATCCTTATAAACTTTACATTCTTTACAGCGTCTTTCAGGCATTTAATTATAATATAATAGTATCTTTTTAAATACTAAAATAATACTATTCTTCGTCTAAAAATAACCATCTCTCTCTTTCAGGTTTTTTATTAACTTTTATCATATAAGAATAATCGTATTTACTTTTACTTTCTGGATTGTCAAGGTGTTTGTAAAATATATTGAATTTTGTATTACTAAAATTGAATATAAAATCTACAATTGAATTAAAAAGGTCTTTATCGCATTTTGTATTAATATACAAATTATATGATAATTTATCAGCATCTTTACAATCATTAATATACAATTTCATTTTCAAATTAGTATAGTTATTTTTAAATTGTTCCTCAAATGTATTAACATCTATATCAGTATCAGTAAAGAAATAGAATTTGCTTTTAAAAAACTGCTTTTTAGTATTAGACATACTTATATTTGTACCATAGATATTTGTTCTTAAATAACTTAAAAAATTAAAATTAAAATGGTGTAAGAAATTGAAAAATAAAAATCTAAAATCTTTCTGTTGGTGAAAATTGTTCCGCTTTTATTAAATTTATAAGTAAAATATCTTTTTCTTTACTGGTTAAATCTACAAAGTTTTTATTAATAAAATCTCTTCTTATTTTATCTTCTTCTGCTCTCCATAATCTCCCTCTTAATATTCCTTGATTTTGTCCGTCCATTAAATCATAAGACTTATTAATTTTTTTCAATTGATTATGATACTTCCAAAAATCAAAATGAGTCAATTTATAAAGATTATGAGGATTACTGTAATTCATTATGATAATCTTTTATTTTAACTATAATCATTTTTTTCCTCCCTTTTTCCAATGAAGTTCGGTTTGTAATAAAGTTTTATATAGGTTTTCTTTTTGAATAGAAGTAAGTTCTGGATAATTTTTGTTTATTTCTTCTTTTATTTTATTTTTTAATACTTTTATGTATTTATAAGAAATGAAGTACCTATTATAATAAATATAAAACCAATCCAATTTTTTAATGTAATTTCAGCATTATAAAAATAATAACTAATAAATAATATTATTAATAATTCATAGACTGATAAAATTTTAAAATAACCAGGATGTGGTGAATTTTTTAATAATAAATAATTACATAATAAAAATATAAATAAGAAAAATCCAAATAATATTAAAATTGGATAATTGGCTTTTTTAATTTCATTATAATCTTCAAATATTAATGCATAAAAAATTGCAAAAAGTCCTGCTATTATTGCTGTAATTATTGGATATGAATTACCACTAAAATTATAATATTTTTGTATCATATTAGTTGATACTGTAACAATTATTTTAATAATTGCTAAAATAATCCAATATATATCTATTATCATTTATTTATTTTATTATTAGATATTAATATTTATATTTACATTTATATTTACATTTATATTTACATTTATATTATACTATCGCACACATAGTATTATCACTATTATAGGCGCTATTTGCTGACCCCCTACCGTGAGTGGAAAATTTTCCACAATATCCATAATTACTGCAATAAGCTTTTGATAAATCACTAAAGCGGTTACATTTACCATAAAAACTGCCACACCTACCTGGCGTTGGTGATCTTTTACATGGTGGTGGTGCTGGTGTTGCTCGTGGTGGAGTATAAGAGTAATCTTTAACACATATTGTTCCTTGCATTTTATATCCAGTATCACAGCTAGTACATATATTTTGTCCATTAGAGGGACAAGTACTCGAAGAAACTCCCATAAAACAAGGATTACACCTGAGACACGTGCCCCATGATGCTTTCCAATAATGATTGGACGGACAGGACGGAGGAGCAGGAGGAGACTTGCATATACCATATTTCAAAACTTTATCACCATAGCAGCTTTTGCAGATGTGAGCATTATGATATCCACATGCCGCTCCAGTTGCAGCAATACCATTAGTACAATTACAAATATTTGGTATGCAATCGTTACCCACCAGCCTCCAGCCTTTATGACAACCTCTGCATTTAGTTGCAGCATGCGTGGGACAGTTTGTTCCAGTATAACCAACTCCATTAGAGCAAGTACAAGCATTAAGAATACATCGTTTTTTATCTGGACTTAAATAAAAACCAGTGTTACAAGCACTACAATTTTGTCCATTTGCACAAGTAACTCCAGTTGTTGGAGTACCATCCGGACAAGAACATCTTTTCAATGCACATGTATTACCACTTTTAACATAACCATTATCACATGTTTGACACTTAGTTTGTCCGTGTGTAGGACAATTAGTTCCTTCTGCTCGAGTACCATTTTGGGGACAAGTGCATATTTTTTTGCTACAACTTGTAGCAGTAGTCTTGTATTTGCCAGCACCACATGTCGTACAGTTAGTTTGAACCAAATTTAGTTGTTGCATATTAGTTCTTGCACTCTGTTTTTTACAACCAATTTTAATTTGATTTGAAGGACATGTTAAAGAACATAGGTTACTTGTAATTCTTTTACATATAGCACCGCCACCTTCTTTGGGTTCAACATAATTATTGGCATCACAATTTCTTTGCTGACATGTACTACTACCTGCAGAAGAATATGATATATTGTCACAAGATAAACATGAACCAATACCTTCATTATTATTGGATATTGGTTGTTGTGTGTTAGCAGGACATGGACTACATGATGGTGGATTACCAAATGATGCATATTTTCCAGAAGAACAGTTCGGTTTATTATGACATACATTATTTTTTGCTGAACCAGGTGATGCACAATTATTAGTTTTTAATCCAACATCGCTACATGTATTACACGGTGTACAATTGATGGGACGTGAACCAGATGAATATTTACCTGTTGTACAAGGCACACATTTATTACCATCTTTTCTTTGTCCTGGTTTACAATATTTACATTTTGGATTAAAAGTGTTAGATGACGGTGATGATGATCTAACACACCCTAGTTTTATTTGTGCTGAATCACTACAATCGCCACAAGTCATTGTTAAACACTGTCCAGGCCCCGTAGTGTCGCTACAACCACTTAAATATTTTTGATCCGGACAAGTAACACATTGTTTACATATACCATTCTTACCATCTGTAGTTAATGTTGCTTTTACAAAACCATTTAAATAATGTGTAGTTTCGCATTTTGTTTTGGGCGTACATGTACCTTTAACAGTTTTAGTTCTACCTTGTCTAAATTGACTTGTACTACATTCTGTAGGATTTTCACATATAGGCGATCCATCTTTATTGCATCCAACTATAACTTGAATACCAGGACATGTTTTACCAATGCATGATTTTACAGTACCTGAATTTAAACCATTACATCCTTGAATATAGTCATATTTTCCAATGTTTTTACCAGTGCCACATTTTTTACAAGTACCGCAATATATATACTTACCATTGCTATCTTTAGTAGGAACACCATTATCATCTCTATATTTATTTGAACCACAATTTGGACATGCTTTACATATCGTTGTTCCATTAGTACTACAGTCGCTTGTATCTGGTTCTTCACCTCTAGGACACGAGATATAAACTTTTTTATTTACACAATCATTATATTTTATATTCATAACTTTACAACTATTGCGTTTCAATTTATTACAAGCATATTGATTTGCAATATCAGAACTTTTATTAATTTCATCCAAAGCATTATTGACATTAAAGCATTTTGCATTACCACCACAAACATCATCTGAATCTTGAAATTTCCATTCATTAGGATTTACATTTTCTTTTGGTTTACATGTACTTTCATCATTATACTTACCCATCCATTTAGCTTTAGCAGCATCATATGCTTTTTTATATGCATTTTCTTGATTTAAATCTGTTGAATCTTCAAAAGTCATTTCAGATTCGGTAATTGTATTAAATTTGGGTATACAACTTTTGCCTGTAGGACAATTATTAAAAGGACATACATTACCACAACTTTTACCAGAATCTTTACATGGAGAACTCTCGGGGCGCCAATCTTCAGGAACATTTGTACTAGGATAACATTGATTACCATTACTATACTTATTTGCATATGATTTGATATTATCATCAAAACCTTTATCAATAATACTTTGTTTAAGACTATCTTTTTGAGAAGATATAGCATCTGTTAATTCTGCTTGAGTTTTATTAAAACTAGTATCTTTGCATTCTAAATTAGCACCATTTTGAAGATGAGTACAACTATTGGCATCAGTATAGTCTAATGGATTTCCTGGTAAACAATTTTTACCTTTAGCTGGACCAGTTTTGTATTTATTAGTAAAATCTCTCACAGCGTCACTTATACCTTTTTGTTTTTGTGATTTTAAATTACTTATAAAATCAGCATCAGTGTTTTTAAATTCAGAATACGATAATATATTACCTTCTTTATGATCTGAAATACATTTATCATATCTATTTTTTTTTTCATTAAAAATACAAAACGCATCATCTATTTTATACCAATCGTCCATCATATTAGCTAGTTCTTTTTTATATACAGTTTCTGCACTTGCAATATCTTGAGCCAAAACAGAATTAGTATCGCTTACTTTCTTTGTTTTTTTAGATAAATGATCTGTATTACATTTATTTAATGATATATAATCAGTATCTTTTCTACAATTTTTATTATCCTGCCCGGGTTGACATTTATCATTTTTATTAATTAATCCATATGGACCACCATGTTCATCATATATTAAACCATATTTACCAAGATCAACACCAATTTCGCCATATTCGCCATCATTTGTTGAAGTTTTGATTTTACCATATTTGCCCGGGGTGTCACCAATTGTGCCCCATTTATCTTTAGCTTTTTTTTGAATATGACAACTTTTACTTAAATAATCAGTTCTGCTTGTTTCATCAGTTTTAATAAGAAAACCATTATTTCTTGGATTTTTGATTTTACCATATTTAGTAGAAGATATATCAATACTATTTCCCCAAGCTTTATTTTTATCAACTAAACAACTATTAATTATTTCATTTTGTTTCGTCCTTATATTTTCATTTTTGATATAATATTCATCAATATCTGTAATATTTTGAGTAGGATCTTTAATTTGACCGTAAGATAAACCGGATTTTAAATCTAATTTTTTTTTATTTTTCCAGTTATTAACTTCACTTTTATTAAAAGCACAATTTTTAATAACATTATCTTTTTCATTATTAACAATATTGATATCACTATTTGTAATATAATATTGATCAATATCTTGAATATTTTGAGTAGGATTTTTAATTTGACCGTAAGATAAACCTGATTTAAAATCTATTTTTTTTTTATTTTTCCAGTTACTAACATCTGTTTTATTAAAAGCACAATTTGCATCGGCATCATTTTTTTCTTTATTAACAGTATTAATTTTACTATTTTTAATGTAATAATTATCAATATCTTGAATATTTTGAGTAGGATCTTTAATTTGACCGTAAGATAAACCAGCTTTTAAATCTATTTTTTTTTTATTTCTCCAGTTACTAACATCTGTTTTATTAAAAGCACAATTTCTAATAACATCATCTTTATCATTATTAACTGTATTAATATCACTGTTTTTAATGTAATAATTATCAATATCTTGAATATTTTCTGTAGGATCTTTAATTTGACCATAATTAATACCTGATCCCATATCTATTATATTTTTACTACTATCCCATGTAGCGACATCGACATCTGTATATTTACAATTATTATTAATTATTTCTCTTCTTTCTTTTTCTTCTTTTACACGCGTTTCTAATTCTTTTGTCCATGAACTCCAAAGACTTAAAACTTGTTCTTTATTAAAATAAGAATCAGTATTATAAATATCTTTATCTGGATATTTAGAATTTAGTGCATCTAAAATTTTTTGAGTTGTGTTTAATTCATCAGAATCTGCATTTTCAACTATAACATCATTTATTTCATTAATATTAATATTATTAATATCATTTATTTTACTCATTATATTATCTGAATTATAAGCAGTATATTCATCTTTATTTTTATAACCAGATTTATTACATTTTTCTTTCAAATCACTATTAAGAATTAAAGGCGGTACTACTTTTAAATATAATTTATTACCTTCGTAATTAAATTCTATATAACTATCTAAATCTAAATTTTTAATTACTCTTGATGTAAAAGTACTATCAAATTCATCCTTACTTAATAATATATCACCTTGTGGTCTATAGTATTTTTCATCAATAATTATATAATTATCAAATTTAAATTTAGAAATACCTGCTTTATTTGATAAATCAGTAATAACTTTTTGTTCGTTTAAAGCTAGTTGATATATATATTTTTTATCATTTGAATCAAATGTATTGGACTCTTTAATTGGTGACTTAATACTAATTAATAATTTTAACCATGATATAAATGCCGAATCATTTGCAATAACTTCTAAATTATTTGTATCTATTAAATCATCAGATGTTGTAGTTTTAATAAATTCGTACCATCTATTAGGTTTAATATCATTAAATTTTCTTTTAAAAAGTTGTTTTATATTATATGTTGAACTAATTTTAGTACCATTTGGTTTGACATCATAAATTTTCCATAGATAACCTAATTTTTTATTATTAAGTTTTATAAAATTATTTTCAACTAATAATTCGTCAATTCTATTATAACATTTGAAATTATGTGGTTTGAAAAATCTTTTCGATATATTACCATCCGAATCTTCTATATTAATTTCAATCCAAAAATTATATTTATCATCAATACTATATTTATTATCACTACTATCTTTACTGGGAATAATAGAAACTATTTCATTAAAAGTTGGATCACTAGTATAATGAAACGCTCTCTTATTAGTGATAATACTTTCTTTAAGTTTATTTAGAATATTTAATTGTTTTTGTTTTTCAATATCATCTAAAATATTATCATTTATGTGTTTTTCAAGATTTTTTGTTTGATCTAAGCTGGATTCTTCGATATCCTCTATTTCTTTCCATTTAGATCCAGGATTAGATAATTGTTGCATAGCTTGTGCTATTTCAGTTTGTTGAATTAAATATGTTTGAACGTCATTTAGTTGTTTATCTACTATTTCTTTTTTTCCTTTCCATATATATTTTAATAAAAAGTTTGTATATATATTATCAGGTGAATCAATTAAATATTTTTTTACAGCAGGAGGACATTCTTTAGTACAGTATTCTTTTTCGTCGTCATTATAATAAGTACATATATTATTACAAAAACCATACACTATATCACCAACGGGACAATCTTTTTTAATTTCTGTTACACTTTCAAATTGTGAAGAGAATTTTTCTCTATTATTATTTGTGTTTCTGTATATAAAATAACAAATAATAATAGAGATTATTAATATTATAAAATAATTATATTCTTTATTCATTAAATTATTAAATCTCTATTTAAATATAGTAAATAAATTTAAATATTATAAAAATAAATAATTATTTTTTGTGTTTAAGAAGTTGTTGCCATGTCTTTTACATTATTAAGATTATATCTATTTAAGTTACATGATTGATTGTTTTCACATTCTTTTAAACAAGTTTTTTGTGAAGTACCTATTCTAGCACATTCTCTTTCATTCGCAGCTTTTTCTTTTCTTACAGATTCTAATATGGTATTCCATGCTTCTTGTGGTAAATTATCACATTGAGCACCTCCTGTACAAGCAGAAGCAGTATCACCTATTTTAACTCTTGTTTTACCACCTTCTATTATAGGAAGATAATTACTTGGAACACAATTTGTAATACCATCGTATGTATTAACATATTTTCCTTTAGCAGCAGCAGAACCAGCTTCGAGTTGACTTTGTTTTTTAGCATTATACTGTGTTTGTGTATATTTAAATTCTGGTTTTTTGCATTCTAAATCATCATTTTGACAATTTTTACATGGCAATCTACATGATTGATTTGGAGGACAAGTATTTGGTCTAATATATTTAGTACCGGGCGCAACATTTTTAGTATAATTAGGAGGAACACAATTTTGATTAGGTTCGCCTAATTTATTTACACCGGGTACTGGATAATATTTACCTTTTTTGTTTTTAGCAATATCGTGACCTTCTTGATAATTTTGTATATACCAATCCGATTTAGTTCCTATGGCTTCATCTATTTTTGAAGTATAATCTACTGTTGTTATATTAGTTTTTGGAATACATTGATGATTTTCAGCGAGACATGTATTATTAGTTTTATTAATTAAATTATAAGCAACAGTACAATCTGGAATAGTTTGTTTTTTACTTTGATATTCTTGTTCGTACATATCAGAATAATCTTTTATAATTTCTAAAAATGTTTCATTATCAATAACATAATAATTAGAATTATGTTTTACATAATCACTCGGACCAATTACATTAATATTAAGTTGATTCCATGTATACGCATCTATATCTTCGTTCTTAGTAATTTTTTCAATCATAAGAGTTTTATTCATATCTTTATTATTAGTTAAAATATTATTACCAGAAACAGGTTTAGTTTTACTAACTTTAAATTTAAGAACTTTGAAATAATTCGCTAATTTTTTAACTTTATTAGTACCATTTTCAGAATAAATAAGATTATTTTCACATTGTTGTATTAATGTATTTAATCCAGAAACATTATTATTAATACTATCAACAAGTTTAGACCAATCAGATAGCGCGACTGTAATAAGACCTTTTCTAAAACAAGGAGCACATTCTCCAGTATTCGAAGAATTCTTGGTACAAGTAGAAGGACAATTTACACTTGAAACAAAACGTGTTTTATCAGGACTCATATATTTCATTGTAAGATCTAATGTTTGTTGTTCGCGATTTGAGGAAATATCTTCATCGACTGCAGACATTAATTGGCTATTATAAGAATCACAAGTATTACTATTAATATAGATATTATCTCTTGGTTTATACCAGGTATTCGGTACAGCACCACTAATTAAACTATCTACTGTAATACTTGATATATTTAATGAATCAAATTTATTTTTAGTAATAATATATTCATTATTACCATTAAGAATTGTAGATAATTCTTGATTATTTATTATATTTGGATTATTTGATATTTGTTCTGCTTTAGGTTTAAATAATACCCATCTATAACCGGTTGGATCATCATATGAAAAACCTATTTTACCATATTCTCCTGTATTATTTCCAATTTTGCCCACCCAACCATCATTTGTAGAAGTTTTAATTTTACCATATCTTTTTTCTTTATCTGGATCTAAAAGAAAATCTCGCCAACCACCAATCAAACCATATTCGCCACCATATTTTTGTTTTTGTCCCCATAATAATTCTCCTTTATCATTTGTCATATTATCTTTAGAAACAAAACACATATCACTTAAATTATTATCTAAATTATTTCTATCAATATATGGATAATTATAAGATGCTGTATATTTTTCATTTGAAGGAATAACTAAATATTTACCATATATTTCACCTGTAGTAGGATTAGTTAATTTATTTGGAAGATTAGATATATCTTCATGAAGTACACCAGGTATTAGACAATTTTCTTTTGCAACATTTTCTTTTTGTTTTAAATTTGAAATTAAAGAATATTCATTTGGATTCGAACCAATTTTGCCCCATTCAACAGTATCTTCACTGAATTTATTAGGTAAAGAATCTAAACTTTCATTAGTGTATTTACAATCATTGATAGCATTTTCTTTCGCTGCAATTGCTTCATTATATTTAGAAATTGATGAATATTCATTTGGATTCGAACCAATTTTACCCCATTCAACAGTATCTTCACTGAATTTATTAGGTAAAGAATCTAAACTTTCATTAGTGTATTTACAATTATTAATAGCATTTTCTTTAGCTGCAATTGCTTCATTATATTTAGAAATTGATGAATATTGATTTTGTGAAGAACCAATTTTACCCCATTCAATACTATCTTCAGTGAATTTATTAGGTAAAGAATCTAAACTTTGATTAGTGTATTTACAATTATTGATAGCATTTTCTTTTGCTGCAATTGCTTCATTATATTTAGAAATTGATGAATATTGATTTTGCGAAGAACCAATTTTACCCCATTGGATGCCATTATGTGAAATTTTATTAGGAAGTGTTGCTATTTCATCATTATAATAGGTACAAGGTGTAATATCATCTAATTTAGAAATTTCTCGATTGAGATTTTGATACCATTTTTCTCGCATTTCAGCAATTTGCTTAACATTATATAACCATACCGGATGTCTAGAATCTAGAGGAGATAATGGAAAATAAACAATATCATTAATAATTACATAATTTTTAACTGAAATATTAGTAGCATTTGTATCAAATAATTGATTAATTTCTGTTTTAGTAAATTTCAAAGGTTTATTTGCGTCAATTTTATTTGATAAAGCTTCAATAAAATTAGGATTAGTTATTTCAATAAAATCAGGTTGTGATGTATAACTAATAATTTCTTGATTATATTTATTACCAAATTCAAACCATAGTAATCCAATAATAGAATGTTGATCTATTATATCATTAATTTCGCTATTTTTAAAATGTGGTTCAATGTTAGTATTAACATAATTTTTATCTGAAGAACATAAAATAGAAACTTTATCATCATAAGTATATTGTGTTGGACTATCTCCGATTTTAATCCAATTGCCATATTTATCTTTTTTCATATCATTTAGAATTATATCTAATTGTTCTTGTGTACAATCTTCTTTTAAAATATGAGTTAATCTTGAATTTTTAATAACTTGAGATGATAAAACATTTTCAGCAATTTTTTTTTCTTCTTCTTTTACATTATAAGTTTTTTTATAATGACCTTTTAATAAATAATCATTACCTAACGCCATACCTTTAATAAGTTTATTTCTAGCAATTGAAGGACAATTGAGTCTACATTTTTCTTGTGCTGCGGCTTTTACTTCTGGTGTTTTACCTGCACCAGGATATTGACAAATCTGAGAACAAAAATTTTGAACTTGATTATCCATAAAAATATTTTCATCTCCACACTCACTATCTGTATTAAATTTTTCAAGTTTTTTATAATTAATATTATATGAATAGTTAATAACTATAATTATTAAAAATATAATAGTTGTAAATAATATTAAATTATATTTATTGTACATATAAATTACTCTAATAATAGTAATTAAAAAAAATTATAATATCAATATTGCATCCCATGATTTTTTTACTAATTTATAACCAATATTAATATAAGAATTAATAATAAAATCAACAAAATTTTTGTCTTTTGTCATTTCAACTTCAAAAATAATTACTTCTGGATAAAAAGATTTGGGTAAAAATTTAATATAATTTAATAATGATTTCAAAATAATACAATCATGGCCTTCTGTATCAATTTTTAAATATTTTACTTTTTTAATTTTATTTGAATAAAACAATTCATAAGCAGGAATAATATCTATTTTATCAATACTTACTAATTCTTGAAGATTATATTTAATATGATAAGGATGGTAATCATTAATTGAATTACATCCATAAAAAAATCCAGGTAAATTTAATTTTTTTATATAATTAGGAGAAATATAATAAATATAAGTTTTACCATTTTTATCAGATATTGCAAGATTTAATTTTTTTACATTTATTTTATTTGGTAATTCATCTAAATAATATTTGATTGGATCAATTGTAATACCTTTATCAATATTTTTACATTCTTCTATTAATGTTTCAAAATGAGAACTGCCAATTTCAATAAAATCAATATTATCAAGATGTGTTAAATTATCAAAAGATTTATTAATAAAATAATTAATAGGTAATTTATTACTAAAAAAATCATTATTAAGATCATAATTATTTAAAATATAATTATCAAATATAATAAATGGTTGATTTTTAAAAAGATTAGTATAATGATCATAATTATTTATAAAATATTCATTTGAATTAGAAAAAATAGAATTAAATACAATAGAATTTAACATTTTATCAGAATCATTAAAAGTATTAATAGAATTATCGAAAAATATATATTTATTATTAATAATATTATTATAAAAATATGTTTCATCAATAATTTCAAATTTTTTAAATAAATGTTTAAAATTATTGAAAATTATATTGATATCACTATTTATATTATAAATTAATATTTTAAATAATAGATTATAAGGTGTTGATCCAATTATATCTGGAATTATTTTATTATTATAATAAATAAAAAAACCATTATGATAATTAAATAAGAAATCAATATTTTTAAGGAAAAGAATATTATTATCAATCCAAATTCCACCAAAATTATATAAAATACTATATTTAATAAATTTTAATTTAATAATATCAGATAAATCATTGAAATTTTTAGGCAATGATATATATTCTATTATATTATCATAATTCAATATATGTATTTTAGAATTTTTACCATTAGTAGAATGTAATAGTAATAAATTTTTAAATATATTATGAATGTTTAAAAAATTATTTTCAAAAATAAAAATATTATTCATATTTTATTTTAAATAAAACTAAAATGTTTAAATAATATTTACACATTCTTTCGGTTCTGATATTTTATTACCTATTTCTTTTTGTGTTTTTTCTATTTCTCGTTTCATATCTATATCAGTATATACATATTCTTGTCTTGAAGCGACACCTTTTTCAAATTCACTTTTACATTTTTCTTTCATAAATTCTTCTTCTTTGCCAACAACTGAAAGATTTTTTCCTTTTTCCCAACCATCTTGCCATTTTGTATTCATATCATATAATGAATATTTCCATATTTTTTTCGCAGCATCTCTTCCTTCCTTTTTACCACGAACATATTCATTTGAACCATGTGTTTGTTTTTCATATAATGCTTTGCGTAATTTATAATCTAAATCATTAATTTCTTTATTTGCAGCACTGCTACCTCGTGTTTTGAGTTCCCAATCATTAATTTCACTTTTAAGTTTTGCAATTTCTGTTTTATCTTTATTATAATCTTTTTCCATTTCAATGCATTTATCAATTTGTTTAGATGTTTGCTGTAGTTCTAATAATTTTGAATTTAATTCTTCTTGTGTCAATTCTATACTAGTTTCTGCATCAATTATATTTTTTTGTAATTTTCCAATAACTTCTACTGCATTATTTCGTATAGTATCCAATTCTTCAACTCTTTTTTGATATACTTGAATTGCTGTATCTTTACTTCTTCCCTCATTTGTTATTGATGTAACTTCCTCTTGCAAATGCTGTACATCTTTATTATATGCTTTTTCTTTATTTTCTAAATTAGTACTAATTTTACTAATTTTAATTTCTTTATCAGAAATATTATTATATAATTGAGTAATAAAATCTCCTAATTTTTTAATATCTTCCTTCAATGTTCCACTTTCTTTCAATGCATCATCTTTTTGGATATTACACATTTCTAATAATTCATTAACACCTTTTGTATATTCATTACAATCAGTACAGTTCATATTTCCAAGAGTACTTTCTAATTTTGTTATTTTTTCTGCTAAAGCTTCTTTTTCATTTTGTTTTTTATTTTTATCATCATTACATTTTTCTAATGAAGTATTTATAGATTCATAATCACTTAATGAAACATAATTTTGTTTGAAATAATCATCATTTTTTATATATTCGCGATCAATTGTACTTTTTGGTATATGATCATTAACAATAGTATTTTCACACTCTGTTTTTAATATATAATTATTTTGAATATCATTTAAATTTCTATAATAGTTTTCGACATAATTTTTTCTATAATGATTTTCGTTTTTATCTCTAATACATTCATTTAGACTTTCTTTATTATTACTTAATTTAATTTTATATAATTGTTCTAATTCATTTAATTTTAAATCAATTGATTCTATTTCTGCTTTATATTCATCTGGATTTTCTAATGCTTTATCTATTTTATTTTGACATAGTATGTCAGATTCCATATCTTTTATATCTTTTTTATAATAATTTGTTTTTACATAATTATTTGATAAATAATTACCATAATCATCTTTAAATCTTATATCAATATCACTATTCAAAGTATATAAATTTTCAACTGTATTTTTTCTTACATAATCTTCAAATAATATCGATTCATGATCTGATTTTGAAATATATTTTGTTAAATCAACATCTGTTTTTGCTTTATTACATGCTTCTAGATTTTGATTTGTCACATAAATAGTATCTTCATGTCTTTTAATATCTGTTTTGAGATCAACATTTTCTTTATTAAAATATGCTTTTTCAGTATTACATTGTTTAATATTTTTTTCTCTTTCTGTTATAATATTATTTTTACTTACAATTTCCGCAAGTAGATTTTCTTTTTCATTTAGAATTTTTTCATATTCTCTTTTTAATTCATCTGAATTTGTAATATTTTGATATAAATTAACTAATTTTTGTTTTTCATCATCACATTGTTTTGTTAATGTATAAACCGACGGCACATCAATTTCTTTCGAAAAATAATTTTTCTCCATATTATTTCTAAGTGCTGATAAATCATTATTGCATTTTTCTAATTCAGTTTTTTTACTATTTAATAAATTTGTTGTTTCACTTTTTTCATTTATTAAATTATTTGTATCTTTTAAATAACTAATAAAATTATTATCTATACAATAATAATCTGTATCACCAAAACACAATGATTCGTTTAAATTTATTTTTTTAGCATTTAAATTTAAATTATCAGCATTTATTTTTAAATTATCAGAATTGATTTCTTCTAATAAAAGTTTTCCTTTAGGATTGAATATAGCACCATCGCCTTTATCACCTTTATCGCCTTTGTCTCCTCTTGGAATTTTAATAATAGTTTCTTTTAATCCTTTATCTATTAATTCTTTTTCAGTCCAATCATTAGGATATTTACCAAGTAATCCATTTGTTTTTGCATCAACAAATTTAATAGGCCCAGTTTTTCCTAAATTTGGTTTGCTTAGTTCAAATTTAATATCACTATTTGAATTTTCTAAATATGTTTTAGCATTGATTAATGATTCAGTTTGTTCTTCAACATAAAATTTATCATAATTTTTTGAATTTAAATAATATATTATGATAAATAATATTATTATTAATATGAATATTAGTGATTTAAAATATATATTTTTAAATAAATTATTCATTTACTTTACTATAATAATATATTAAATAAAAATAAATTTTTTCATAAACGTTTACATATAACTGAATCATATTTTGGTTCTACTTCACATACTTGTCCTTGTGCTTTAAACATTTTAGCAGTATTTATATTTTTAAAATAACAAGTTTTTCCTATTGTACAATCATCTGGATGTGTATATACTGGTCTAAGATCATCATTGAATTCATTTTCATCTTTCATTTCATTTTTATAAAAATAATCATAAATATTATTAAATATTCGATTATCTAAACAATTTTTACCACTATTAGTACATATTTTACTATATTCATGTAATTTTATTTTATTATTGCTATTTATATTGATATTATCAGAATTAATATTTAAATTTTTATTAGTATAATCATTAATATTATTAACATTTATTTTAAATTTAGTATTTTCATCTATAGGATCACCAGGATCACCAATCAAACCCTTGTCTCCTTTTAAACCTTTACTTACAACTATTATATTTGGTTTATTATACATATAAATTTTTTCAAATTTTGGAAATATTTCTGGATATGTTCCTATTACTTTCCAACCACATTTCCATTTTTTTTTATCATTTATATCACAATAACTATCTTCAATTTCATTTACAAATATTTTTAAACCAAAAACATTATCAGTAATATTGAAAAAATTTTCTTTAATTTTATAACTTAATATACATATAAAAATTATTATTATTAATAAAACTAATATTAAATTAATATTTTGCATCTTATTAAATAGTATTTTAATATTTTTAATTATTAAATGGAGCTAATAGATTTAGTAATTATTACGGGTATTATTATTATTATTATCATTTTATTTATATATATATGTAATATTGATAATGATATAAAAGAATATTTTGAAACAGAATATATTACTGATGACGCTAAATTAGGTCCTATTAAATTTATTGATTCAAAAACAACTGAATTACTAGGTAAATATCCTAATGATTGGTCTGAAAAAGAAATACTTGATAAAGGTTTAATTACAACTGTTATTAAAATACCTAAGGGTGAAAAAGGCGATATAGGACCTAGAGGGGAAAAGGGTATAAGAGGACCACAAGGTCCTAGAGGTTTTAAAGGTGATTCAATAATTGGACCTAAGGGCAATAAGGGCGATAAAGGTGATAAGGGTCCAACTGGATTACAAGGTACATGTATTAAAGGTGATAAAGGTGATAAAGGAGAACAGGGTGAAAAAGGTGATAAGGGTGATAAGGGTGATAAAGGAAATAGAGGTGCTGTTGGTCCACAGGGACCACAAGGTCCAAAAGGTGATACCGGTCAAGAAGGACCCAGGGGTCCCAAAGGTGATACTGGACCTCGGGGTCCAAAAGGTGAAAGAGGAGAAAAAGGTGATGATAGAAGCTGTGTTGGTATAAAAGGTGATAATGCTACTTGTAGAGGACATATACAAATTGATAGTATAAATAAAAATTCTCAGGGTAATATATCAATTGGTGGTAATAAACTTAATATAGATACTGATAAAGTTGTATTTAAAAATAAAATATGTTTTAATTCTTTGGATGCATCTGGTAGAAGTTGCATTACTTTTTCTGATTTAGAAAAAATAAGATCACTAAGATAATAATATCATATTTTTATGTAATAATAAAAATAATTTTTATAATTAAGTATGAAAAAAATAATTATATCTATATGTTTAATTATAATTTTTTTCCTAATATTTTTTTCATATAATACATATGAAAATTTTAATTTTTCTGTACAGAAAACTAAATATATACCTCAATATGTTGGGCCTATTTTATTTTACGATTATAATGATAATATTATTGGTACTTATCCAGATGATAAAATTTGGCCTAATTTTTTTGAAAAAAAAAATAATAAATATATAAATTTAATTGGTGCTGGTAAACCATTTGATATAAAATTTCCTAAAGCGAAAAAAGGTAGTATTGGCGTTAAAGGATATAAAGGGTTAGATGGTGATATTGGACCATCAGGTATCAAAGGTTTACCAATAACTGGTGAAAAAGGTGATAAGGGAGATAAAGGTGATAGAGGAGACAGGGGGGAAACAGGTGGTTGCGATATTTGTGATAAAGGTGATAGGGGTGATAAAGGTAATAAGGGTGAAAAAGGTGATAAAGGAGATCAAGGTGATAGAGGAGATAGACCTCTTAAAAAAGAAGCTGAAATTGGAATAAAAGGTGAAACAGGTGATATGGGTCCCACTGGTACTTTAAAAGGTAATACTGGTAATTTAGGTCAAAAAGGTCCTAAGGGAGATAAAGGTTTACCTGGTAATGTACAAGCAATTAAAGGGGAACCAGGACACTTAAATCCAATTATAAATGATGATTATTTACAAATAAATAGACAAGATAATACTAATTCTCCTAGAGAAATAACAATTGGAAATAATATAAGTACAATAAATATTGATTCGAATAGTCCTTATATTAATAAAAATTTTTGTATTGAAAAAAATGGAATAGAACGATGTATTAATAAAGATGATATCATAAGATTATATGAATTTAATAATCCGATATGTACTTGTCCTAATGGAATAATAGCTGATAGAGATAAATGTACTTTTAATGGTGTAGCATGTAAACAATGCTCTCCTGGTTATTATAAAAAAAAAACAACTATAAATGCAAGATGGAGAAAAAATATAGAATCTACTATTTGCGAAGCATGTGATTCATCTAAATGTGGTTCAAATAAGTATTTAATTAATTGCAGTAATGATAATCCAGGTAATTGTGAAACATGTCAAGGATGTCCTGCTGGAGAACGCAGAATTGATTGTGGAGCAAAAAATCCAGGTACATGTGCTCAAAATGTATGTAAATGTACTGTAGATGATGATATAACCGTAGGGAATGCAGCTAGTGGCGCTAATTGTACAACAAATGGAGGAAATATATGTCATACATGCTATAACGGTTATTATAAACAAGGAAATATATGTAGACAATGTCAGGATTGTCCTAGTGGTCAGTATAGAAAAGATTGCGGTGGAACATCAGGTGGTACATGTCAAGGATGTCAGGGATGTCCTGCAGGGAAACGCAGAATTGATTGTGGAGGAAAAAATCCAGGTACATGTGCTCAAAATGTATGTAAATGTACTCGAGATGGTATAACCGTAGGGAATGCAGCTAGTGGTGCAGCATGTACGTCAAATGGAGCAAATAAATGTATTTCGTGTAACGGTGGGTATTATAGAAGCGCGAATAATTGTTACAAGAAAAGAAGTTGTCCTTCAAACCATCTTGGTGCAAATGGTGTGCGCAGTGAAGGAAATGATACAACAGATAGAACATGTAAATCATGGTCTGAAACCGGCTGGTATGGACCTTATTTCGATTATAACAGCAAGAGTGACGGGCATTACAAGAGAGCATACATAGTAAGTTGGGATGGTAGTAATTTATGGTCTTATGTTCTTTGGAATGCTCAAGTATATTGGTATAAGTGGTTGGCAAATAAAAATTCTACAACACAAACAGAGACAAGTTGGATGCCATGGCCTGGAGGGGCAACAGAAACAGAAACTAAATTCCAGGTAGGATCAAAGAAATATGGTGGTGATGATTTTAGATGTGAAAAACACTCTAGAGCACCTAATTATCCAAATAGTAATTTTGATAATCGAAATCCTGTTGTTAATAATAATGGTGTTTGTAATGGAAGTTGGTCTTCAAATCAAACAAATTATTATAGTATAAAATATAAAAATAGATTTTGGAGTTAAATTAAAATTCTAAAAGAATTATTTTTATAATTATATTATAATGAGAACTATAATATTAACAATATTAACAATATTAATAGTAATATTATTAATATATATATTATATAATAATATATATAATGATGTTAAAGAAAAATTTACATCAGATACTATTTTAGCTCCAAAAAAAATTACAGAAGCGAGAAAAAAATTAAATTTAACAGTAAACAAATCTATAAATAAAGGAACTCCTGGTAAAGACGGTGAAAGAGGAGATATAGGAAAAGTAGGACAACGTGGAGAAAGAGGATTAAAAGGTAAAATAGGAAAAACAGGAAAAGATGGAATTAATTGTGGTCCAATAATTTTTCAAACATTAAAGGAAAAAAAAGAAATAGATAGATATCAACCTATAGGAAAAGGAGCAATTAATATAAAAAGTTTTGTAAATGTACCAAAAGGAATAAAGGGGGAGGTTGGTTATGTTCCACCTATTAGATTTATAATAGAGAATGAAAATAATAGAGGAACTATAGATTTTAATTTAAATAATAAAAATTTTAATTTACCATTAAAATATTTCAATGATGATGAAATTATTGGTTCTTATGATCCACCTGAAAATAGTGATGCAAGTAAATTAGCACCTATAATAGTAACTGTTCCCCATGGTTTAAAAGGAGAAAGAGGTGATAGTGGAGATTGTGGAGAATGTAGAAGAGGAATAAAAGGTCCAAGGGGGCCAGTTGGTATACAAGGAGATGATGGTGAAAGAGGAGAACCAGGAGAACCTGGAAAAAAAGGTTTACGGGGCGGAGAAGAAAAGATTACAGGTTATAATAATATTAAAATAAATAATAAATTATGTTTTGGTCCAAATGCAAATGATTTATGTTTAGATAATGAATTGTTAGATGTAATAATAACAGATTTAAATAATAAATATAATGCAGATTATATTTCGCCTTTAACTAGAAGAGAAAAACGTTTGAAAAAAGAAATATGTAGAACTATGGATACAAAATATAAGGAAAAATTAGAATTAGATTTATTTGAAACATTAAAAGTAATAAATCCTAATGTTTCAAAAGAAAAATATGATGAAAGTAAATGTAATGCAATTTTAAATGAATAAAAATTATTTATCAAATAATGTGAAAATAAACATTTTACAATAACAAATATATGAAATAATATCATTTTTCTATAAATATATAATACTATTTAACCCTGAGCTTCAGTCCAAGAAATTCTAGCAACAGAAAATGTATTTGCTCCACTAATTTTTCTTAAAAATATAGTTAAAGTATCTGGCCCATCCGGATATGCATTAGGACCACCTAAAATACTATTTGATAATTCTCTTACGGCCGTGATTATTTGTTCTGTAGCAGCATATCTAGAACTACTACCTTCGCATAAAAAGGAAGCGATAGAATCTCCTGAAGTTACTTTATAATCATCATTTCCACTTTGGGTACTAGATGTTCTATAACTTGAAAAGATTGAATGATCTAAATATTGTGCAATACTACCATTACCAGCGGCTTGCCAATTATCATTATTTTCAAAAACCTTTGATTCACAATTGATTTTAACAAGACATTGTATATGAGATGCACCATAAGTACCAATACCAATAGAATATAATGCTAATGCTGACCTATTTATTAAATTTCTAACACCAAAAAATCCTGGAATACCATAATCAACAGTGGGTGCCAATCTTATACTTAAAATAGCAGTATCTACACCACTTTGATTAATAGTCATATAATTTTGCGATGTAGATGTGAATAAATAAGATTTATCTATATCAAAACCACCATCCATAATACAAGATACACCCCAATGACTTAATGAAGGAGAACAATTTTGATTAAATGAAATAATTGTATCATTAATATTACCAATAACTAATGTATCACGTCCTTTAACGTTTCTTTGATTAACATCCAAAATTGTATAAGTACCATCGTTAGTACCTTTTATATACTCAATGTATTCATTATTAAGAATAATTCTACCTCTTTCAGGAAATTTATATGCATCTGATGTTAAAATTTTAAGCATTTTTCCTTCTGGTATTGATTCATCAGTAGAAAAAACTGATTGTAATGATGCTAATTTAGATTTAGTTGAAATTTCAAATCTACCTGGTATATTTCCTGATCTCATATATGCTTCAGTATTAATATTATTTTGTTTTAGTTCGTGAAAATAAATAATATCTCCATCTTCAACACGAATACCAAATCTGATTTTACCAGCACCATACCATGAATAATCAATGAAAATCATTTGCATTTTATTAATATTCATAATATAGCCAGATGGTCCAGTGCCATCTAATTTATCAATACTAAAATTTTCTTGGTATGTTCTATTTTCATTAATTTTTACAGTTTTATAATTATCAAAACCTTCTGCTTTGTAACCAGGTGCAATATATAATTCAGTATCAGATATAATTTTAGTTACTAAATAAGAATCACCTTTTAATACAATATATCCACCTTCATCTAGTTGTGTAGTAAATTTTGTATTAGTACCACTTAATTGAGTAGAATTTTTTCTTATAGATAATCTACCAGCAATTTGTTCTGTACTATCTCTTTTAACAACTGCTAATTTACTAGAACCATCATATTCAAAAAACATACCATTTTGGAAGTCAAATAATCCAGATCTAACACACGCATCATTCCATTTTTTTAATTCAACTCTACCAATACCACCTGGTGCATAATCTTTAACACCAATTAAACTTTTTAAATCATTTCTTGTAGTTGATGCAACAGATCTATATTTTATAATAATTATACCACTACCACCATTTCCACCTAACCAGTCTGGTGAATTTTGTACTCCACCACCCCCGCCACTACCTGTATTTGAAGCAGCATTACCTCCTTTAGCATTAACACCGCCACCACCTCCAGAACCCGTACCACCAATCATTAAATCTTCGCCATTTTCAAGTACAGTGTTATATTGATATCCACCAATACCACCACTACCACCAATTCCATTTAAACATCCTCCGCCGCCTCCACCACCTTTACCACCAGATCCACCATTTGTTAATGTTGTTGAACCACCGCCCCCACCACCATAACAATATGTACTTCCAGTTATATTAAATTCATAACCATCTGAACCATTTTGAGTATTAACAGCACCTGTTGAACCAGCGCCACCACCACCACCGGCAAAACCAGTACCACCTTGTTTACCAACTGAACTATAAATAATACTATTTGAAAAAATACCTGTTTTAATATTGGTTCCTGATGTATTACCATTATCTGTTTTTCCTATTGCGCTACCACCACCACTACCTCCTGCATTACCAGCATCTAATTCATCTTTGTCAAATGCACCACTCCCACCACCAATTAATTCAAGAGTATTACCTGCATTATCTGTTATTGATGATAAATAGCCATCTGCATCTCCGTCATCATTATAATCAGGTGCTAAAGTACTTGCTAATCCACCTCTGCCAACTTTTAATGTATATGTACCATCTAATGTAATACCTTCTATATAACCTATCGCACCACCACCACCACCACCACCACCATCATAACCACCTGCTCCACCACCTGCTACTACTAATATATCACATTGTATTGGATTAGATGTAGTTATTTCATGTAAAGTATAATTATTAGATACAGCTGTAGAATCTCTAACCCATACGCATAAACCACCGTTTCCAGTTATTAATGCACCGTGTGTAGTTGGATCATCACTGTTTTCACCATAAAGCATATAGTTTTCACTATCATGATGATTTTCTATTGATATCCAAGGATCAGGTGCTTCCGCACTTCTGTTATACCAATTTTTTGTATGCGGTGAACTGTTACGCGAACTTCTAATTATATTTCTTGGCGCATCAGTATAATTACCATCAACAGCACTCTTAGTACAATATAACCAATGTGAAAAAGTGTTTGTACTAAAACAAAATTCATCAAAAGTACCAAATTCGATAGACCAAGCATTTGTATTATCATTATATGTACCATAAACATCTGTACCTTGAAGATTATCAGTTGCAGGATGCCATATACTAGAATTTTCAGGTAAAAATCTAACTAATCTCCAACCAGATACATTTGTATATTCTTCAGCTTTGGTACTTTGATAATAACATGGTAAATATGAATAAGCAGAATCTTGAAATGGATAACTTGCTACAAGTTCTCTTCCATATAAATAGAATTCGTCAAAATTTAATATTGTGTCATTACCTATTAATTCACTAACAACTAATGCAAAATAATCAAATGTCGAATTACTATTTACACTTTCTGTAAATTCATTATTAGTATATTCAATTGCAGTACTACTATTATTAACAACTTCAAACCATGTTAAATCATCTTTCGAACCATATATTTTAAATTTTCCTGGTGAACGCGCTTCATAGGTAGGTGTTCTTCTTGTAATTTTATAAGATGTTAAATTAATTGCGGATGGTAATTTAATTTTAATCCATTCGCCTTCATCTGATAATCCTGTTATTGGTGTTACAGATTCCGCGACATATTGTTTTGTACTACTATCATAATGTCCTGAATCACCATGATAACCAGATGGATGTGATGTTCCTGAAAAAGCAGTCCATGCTGCGCGAGTATCAATAAAAGAAGATTCAGATACTATATATTCACCATCACCATACGTATAACCAGATATATTGGTAGTAGAGGCATTTAAAATTCTAGCAGGAGGATACATTCTAGATTCAGTATAAATATCATTATTATTTACTATATCTGTTTTAAATTTTAATTTATTTTCTCCTCCCATATATCCATGATTATAACAACTGTAACTAATTGTTCCAATATCACCTTTTATATCAACTGTAATTGTACCTGTATAATATACCATTGCAATACCTTCAACATTTTTAACTTCAGATCCTTGATATTGTGTACCAGAAGTTACTTCAAATAATGATGTATCATTAATAACAAAACCTAATGGATGTGCTGTTGGAATATTTTTAAAAGTATATGTATTAACTTCTAAACCAATATGTGTAAAATCATCATATGCTTCACCATTAAATAAATATACATTATCACCTGCCGCATTTACACCAATTGTAACTTCTAATTCAGTTGTTAATAAAGTCATATATCTATCCGCAATGATAGCATCAACGGCATAAGTTGTAGGATATATAAGACTAACAGTAAAACGTTTCGGTCCTGAAATATTTTGTACTGTAAATGTTGAATTATATGGGTTTACACCATTTAATACAGTCAAACCATATAAATTAATTGTCGCCCCCTCTCTAAACGAATCTGCTGCTGTAAATCCATGTTCTTGATCTGTTTCTATTAAAATGTCGAATATTGAATATAAATCATCTCCAAAAGCACCATTATCATGTGTGATAGTAAGTGATACAATATCATAATTAGGACTAAATAATATACCAGAACTAAATTGAATACCTTTACCAGATTGATATCTAAAATATTTTCGCGTCTGTCTGATAATTTGAGTATTAGGAGAATTAGTTTCAGGATTAATTTGAACTCCTCCATCATAGAATCTATGTTGACTTACACCTTCATTTCTCACATATACGAATGTTTTTTGATTTGGATATAAACCAGAACCAGGTGGTGATTCTGAACCTAAAGTATGTAATGAATCATTTGAATCATATGCTTCTAATATAGAAGCATCATATCTTACTGTATAATCGTCAATTACAGCACTTATAACATGAGAACCTGTCCATTGTGTTTCATTATCAATATCTGTATCAACAACATATATTTTACTATTAACAAATAAAGAATGAGGATATGGAAACACAATTTGTACTTTCTTTAAACCATTAACTTTTGTAATACTAGTATATAAAATTGATGCAGAATTAAAGAAATCACCAGTATATATTGTTGTATATGCTCCATTAAACTGATATGGCGTAACACCATCATTAGCAATTGTATCAAAATCAGGATAGTCTTCGGGTGATTTTAATTGTAATGCAAATGTATTATTAATACCGTTAATATCTTGTGAATCTGTAAAAACATTAACAATTAAATATGACCCGTCAACATACGTTGGATCTACAGTTTGTTTCAAAATAATAGGCATCCCACTATAAAAAGGACGACCTGACTGTACTTCATTTACAGTAACTTTTAATACTTCTCTTTTTTCAGTAAAAAAATCTACTCTAAAAGCGGTTTGAGAACCACGAATTTCATAATTACCTTGTGTTGGTCCTTTTAAAGTACCATTTTCAACATCTGTAGGCCAACGTGCAAATTCTTTATTCTGTGTACCATCTGCTATACCAGTTCTAACATAATTATTACCATTACCATATGTACCCCAATTTCTATCATAATGCACCTCAAGATATGATTGGTTTTCAAAAAATCTTACTTCTGCATCCCAGGCACCTCGTGGATAAGAATCTGCATTACCTGTATATCGATAAGGATAATAACCATTCCAATTCATTTTTACAATAAATATACGTCCACTACCATCTGGATTATTTATAGTTCTATAACCTACGCGTAATAATCTACCTCTTGAATAGTAATATCTACCATAATTATAATATGAATCTGCATTTTTTCTAAAATTAAATAATTTAACAGTTAATTTAGGTGGACGATTATATGCATATAAATTACTATACCAATTATAAGCAGATGAACCAAATGTAAAAAATCCATGACTTGAAACCCATATAGATGTATATTCAATACCTTTTATTTTTACAGGAAAAGGTAATCCTATACCTCTATTTTCCCAATAACCATAATAATAATATCTATGTAATAAATTCCATGTCATACCTCCGTCGCCATTTAAATTTTGAGCGATTTCTGTAACTTTAGCAGAATCTAAATTGCCACCTAATTCTGTTTTAATAATTGAAGTAATAGCAGGACCTTGATATGCGGGTTCATTTGCTCTTTGATAAATACCTGGTATATTATTTTGTAATTCAACAGATTCCCATTTAGTTGATTGTAATGAATATTCAAAATCTGTGTCCATCAGGGCTTGAGGATTTGATACTCTAAGTTTATCAACTGGATCTTTATATGTTCTATGTGGTTTCATAACACTATTAAGATCACTTGAGAATTTTACATTTCCACGTACATTCATATTTTAATCAATTCTATTATTACAAAATATTCTTAAAAAAAATTTATGTCCACACGTGTAATGAATAAGATTTCCAACTTCTATAAGTACTAGCACCTAAACTATTATATGAACATGCTACTGCTAATGCATAATTACCTGCTGATGTACTAGATGGTATTGTGTAATTTACACTAAAATCTCTATTTCCCAAAAATGAAGCATTTGGTGCTGTAAATCTAGACCAACTACCGCCTAACCAAACCCAAAATTCACAATATTCATTATAAGTTCCACTTGTATTAATTCTTCCTATTAAATTTAATATATCACCCGGTTTTGCTTGTATTATTAAATTTGGATATGAAACATTGTTTGAAGATCCTAGTCCACCAGCACCTCTGTTATCAAAACTTGTTGTACCTTCACTTCTTGTGGTATTATTTGCATATAATCCTGTTATAATTTCATAACCCGTATTACCCAATGCACCAGATGGACCAGGTATAGATGATGCAACTGGTGTAGGTGGTCCACTTGCAACCTGTGCTTTGTTAAAAAATTCAGATAAACTGATAGCAACAGACGGATGACCATATTTGATTATTTTAATTTTATTCCATGAACTACCTTGCCATGCATTCCAAGCCCAAGTGCTATCATTACCTGGAAAACTAACATTATTATATTGACTTTTAAAATGTAAATCATATAATGCTACAGTTGTAGCATTATTATAATCACCATATGTATTTTGCCATCCTGTTGTTCCAGTTGTGTGTATAACTACAGCGGATTTTGAATTTATTGTAAAATTATAATCTGCAATATCTGGAACTGTCGCACTCCCCTGATGATGATATGAATGCCATCCTCTTGCTGCTCCAAATCCATTAACTAATGGTATACTATTATCATTTTTAATATAACTACCATTACCATCAGAAGTACATAAATATAATGTCATTTGATCTGTACCATTACTAGGTGAATATCCTTCGGTAAATGATACTCTATAATCACCTGGTTCTAATATTACAGCCTCCATTGTTTGATCTGTACCATTAGATCCTTTACCATTATTAAAAGTAATGTTTTGTGTTTTTAATATTATATCATTAGCTTGATTATCAATCACATATGTATTTGTTGCAGTTCTTGTTTGCTGATAAAAAAATGTTGTTTTATATCTAAATCGTAATATTACAATTCCATCCCCCCCTTTTCCACTTGTTCCTGATGAAGATCTATTTGCCCCTCCACCTCCACCTGTACCATCAATGCCACTTTCTGCTATTAGACCACTTGCACCGGTACCACCACCACCAACACCACCAACACCATGCGAACCAGTACCTGATCCTGAACCTCCTCCGCCACCAAACCAACCTTTATCACCTACACTAGATCCAAAAATATAAGAAAAATCCATACCTATCCCTCCATCCCCACCAGTATCACCAGTATGTCGTGTGCCTGGACCACCAGCACCACCACCTCCTCCACCAGAATAACTACCGCTTCCCTGTGCTCCATTATTACCATAACCACCACTTGAAGATGTTGATTGATTACCGATACCACCTGCACTATTATTACCTCCACCTCCTCCACCCGAACCACCATTACCAGTACTATTATTATTACTACTATTCCATCCACCGCCTTTACCACCCCCTTCTGCAGTAAATAATGTTCCTAATGTACCACTACTAGATCCATTTATCCATTTTTCATTAAGATAATCATAAATTTGTAATCTTTCAGCACTTGTTAGTAATTTTTTTATTATAATAATTTCATATATATTTCCAACAATTCCAGAAGGTCCACTATATTCCCCCGCATTACCATCCCTTGCTCCAAAAAATGTTTGAGTTGTTCCATTTGGTGATAAACTTGAAAAACTTTTATCTAAAGAATTATTAATATAAAACCCCCCTGTTTGTCCACTTGTATTATATTCACAATTTACAACAACAGTTGTATTTGCTACAAAATTATAACTCGAATATGCTGTCCCGCCATCTCCTCTACCAACATAATGTTGACTCCCTGAACTTGCATACATAATAAGTGTTCTATCATATCCACCATTATCTTGACCCCATAACCATCGTAATGTTGTTGGATTACTTGTTGGTTTATAAACAACAAATATATTCATAGTTGAATAATTATTAAAATTAATAGACGATGTTAATACATCATAATCACTAAAAAATACCCCAGTACCATCCCATGAAGGAGCATATGAACTACTTGTAGTAGTTGTAAAACTACTACTACTTTTATTGTGCCAACTTGTTATTTGACTAGGAACATTAGAATTATTATTGCCATCAACATCTTTTCCGTCATGCCATAAAACTAAATCATTCCCAAAATTACTTATAGTACTATCATTCCATGATGATCCTCCGCCACCAGTAGTTATTTGAAATGTGCTATTTTGACCTTTATTGCCACTTACATGATTAGGACCCGAAACAGCATTTCCACCTTTTCCAACAGATATTGCTGCAGTTGTTACTAATTGATTTTCTAATAATATTATACCCCCGGCACCACCCGCACCTGCATCTCTAGCACCACCTGAACCACCACCGCCAACTATTAACACATCACATTTTGTATCTTCGCTAAAAGTAACTGTATAATTTGATATTGAATTACCTGCTTTATTTTTAAATGCTACATATGAATAACTATTATTTCCAACGCCATATATTTGACCGTTATCTATTGCAGAATTATCTGAATTAGTTGATGTTACACTACTACTAGGTGTGTTTGTATTAACAATTTCATCAGATATACCATCTGCAACTACATATCCAGATGATCCATCTTTATAATATTCAGAAAAACTAATAGGGTTAGATCCACCAAATTCACTTTGGATATCACTAAATTTAATAGGTCCAGAGGATTGTAAAACCATACTTAATAATTTTAATTATTAAAATTTTCTTTAAAAAAGTACATTTTATTATTTTTATAAAGGTTTTTAAATTTAATTTTTATTTAATGTACTTTTTTTTTCTAATTTTATTTATTAAAATTTTACAGTAAATAGTATTAAATAAAATGGGTATATATACTAAATATTACAATAATTTTAGAGGTGCAATAATACCTCATGCGGGACAACAATATGCTGGTGCTGCTAGAAAATTAATTTTTGATAATTTAAATAATAAAGATAAAAATACTGAATATATTATATATTTAGCAGCATTACATAATCCAATAAATTCTACGGAAAAAATATTTATATTAGATTATGATAATGATGTAGAATTTAATATATTTTTAAATAATAATAATTATATTAAAGATCAATATTTATCTAAAGGAGCAAAAGAAGAACATTCATATAAATGGCTTAAATCAGAAATTAAAGAAACTTTTAAAAATTCAAAAATATTAGTATTATGTCCTACACCATATTCAAATTTAAAAAATTTAGCAAATGAAATTATTAATTTTATGTATAATATTAATAATAAAAATAAAAAAGTTATATTATTTGCAACTACTGATTTAACTCATTATGGTAAACGATTTAATAATATATCACTATTAAATTTTCCACAAGAATTAAATAAATGGAGACGAGAAGAAAAATTAATAAATAATTTATTAAAAAATAATTTAGAAAATGAAGATTTAGATATAATATGTGGTCCATATGCAATAAAAACATTTATATATATATCAAAATACTTTAATTGGAATTCTCGCGTGATAGATTATTATGATTCAAACAATTATAATAAAAAACTTATAGATAAATATAGAATTCATTTTGATTTAAATAAAGAATTTGTATCATATATTTCGATTATATATGGTACATTTAAAAATGATAATAATTTATTACCGATTGATATAATTATGGCACTTGGTGTTGTAAAAAGTACGATTGAATCACAATTACTAAATTATAACATTGAAATTAAAGTACCTATATGGAATAAATTTAATTATATAAATAATGGAATATTTGTAGGTACCGAAATTAAAAATTCTACAAATTCATGTAATGGTAATTTTCAAACAGATAAAAATAATATAAAAAGTTCATTAAAAATTATTAATTCAGCGAAAAATTGTTTAAATGATTCTATAAATAGATGGCAAAATCCTATAACATTAAATAATTTAAATAATCATAACTTTAAAATTGAAATATTAGATGATATTAATTCTTGGCAACAACATAACTCAATGTATGCTAATGAAAAATTTATATTAGATGGAAAATATGGAATGTTCTTAAAATTATATAATGGTAATACTGCAACATTTTTACCAATTGTTTCAGAAGACAACAAAGAGTCGTGGTCTATAAATAATTATATGACATATTTAAGTATAAAAGCAGGTGGTGAAAATGATGATTGGAAACATAAAAATAGTATAATGAGTATATATAGTAGCATATCATTTATATATTTACCAATAAATAATAAAATTATTGCCAAATAATAATTATTGTTTTTTTAATTCAGAATAAAATTTGTTTAATTTTGCATAATTTACTTTAAATAATTGTATTTTTTGAAGAATAATTAAATATGGGTTTATATTATCTCGTAGTGTTAATATATTTGTATATTTATTTTTCATAATTTCTATAAATTTATTAATATCTTTCAAATAAAATAGTTGATTTTGTAAAATATTTTCTTCATTAATATCTATTTTTTCTATAAATAATTTTGATAATAATTTAGAATCTAATTCAACTGTTTTATTAATTATTTTATGATTTTTTAGAATAATACTAATATATTTTTTTATAGTTTTTTCTGATTTTTTTTTTCTATCTTTATCTTTATCTTTATCTTTATCTTTTAATTCATTGTTAATTATTTTATTAGCATCTTCTAATAATTTTTTTTGTTTTTGTCTATATTCTTTCATATAATCAGCATTTTTTTTTCTAAATTCATTATTATTTCGATATTCGTGCATTCTTTTTTTAATTTTTTCTTTTTTTAATTTTTCTTTTTCTAATAATAATACAGCATCATCTTTATTCATTATATTAATAAATCCTTTAACTATTAATAATAATCATATTTTTTTTAAATAAATATATTGGATTATTAGATTAATGATAAAAAAACAGCTATTATTATCATTTATATTAATCATTATATTAATATTAATAATTAATTTTAATACAATTGATAAATTTACAATTTTTGAAACAAATAAAGAACGACTAAAACAAGATTATGTCGGACCTATTATATTTTTACAAAAAAATAATGAAAATATTTCAGAAATAAATTGTTTAAATAAAGATTCTCAATATAAATGTATTGGCAAATATCCGCGTGAAAAATTATATCCATCTGCAGAAGATTTAAAATATCTTAGCAAACCTAATATTATTAGAATACCAAGAGGAAATATAGGTCTAGATGGAGAATCAGGATTAGGTGGTTTTAATGCTGCATCTTCATTCATTCCAACAAGTAATGTTTATAAAATAGTTTCAAATAAATACAACAATAATTTAAATTTTAAAAGTACGAATATTAATTTTAATTCTTCTAAAAATATTATTAAGGAATTTAACAGACTTTGTATAATCAAAGATAATGAATTAGATAATGATTATTGTATTGATAGAAATCAGATTATGCAAATTAAAGATAGTTTTAATTCTGTGTTATAATTTTTTCTAATATAAATATAGTAATAAATAATGAACTATATTATTTTTTTGATAGCATTTTTTATATTTTTAATTTTATTAATTATATTTAATTTAATATATCAAAATTATAAAATACAAGAAGTAACACGAGTTGCAGAATTATTATTAGAAAAAAATAAGTAATTATATTCTTCTTTTTTAATAGAATGAAAAATATTTTTTTAATAATATTGTTTATATTATTGATTTTTTCGATTAGTTTTATTATATTTAAAATTAAAGAAAATAATATAGATAATTGGAATATTGAAAAAGATATAAATAATAATATTATTGAAAAATTCAATGATTCTGTTGATGATATGTGTAATAATGCTATTAATCTATTTAAAAAAAATAAAAATTTAACAGATAATAATGATATAAAAAAAACTATAATTAAAGCAGTATGTAGTCAAAAAAATAGTGTCAAAGGTGATAAAAAAAGAAAACAGGTATATAAAATAATGAAAAATAAACAAGAAGAATTAAATAAAATATTAAAAAATAATAATTAATTAAAGAAATTTTTTTTATATAATTAAATTATAAAATATAATTTAATTATATTTTATAATTATTAATATAGAGGTGTAAAAAAAAATGAAAATGGATAAAATAATTAATTTTATTTTATATTTATTTATAATATTTTTAATAATTTATATGTTATATATTGTATATAAATGTAAAAAAAGCGATAATCAAATTTTAGTTGAAAAATATTATAATTTTCATAATAATAAATATGAAAATTTTATTGATTATGATTCAGAAAAATATACACAAAAACAGAATGAATGCATTAACAATTGGATAAATAATAGTGATGGAATGAAAACATATTTAGAAAGTTTAAATGATGCTACTAGGGATGTTATTATAAATGCTTTTACTAATACAGAATGTAAAAAGAAGATCACTTTATCAGCACCTCAAATAGCACCAACAACATCAAGTACACCTACAACATCAAGTACACCTACAACATCAAGTACACCTACAACATCAAGTACACCTACAACATCAAGTACACCTACAACATCAAGTACACCTACAACATCAAGTATACCTACAACGTCTACTAGTCCCACAAATGAAGAAGATTATGATGAATATTATACTGAAGATGTTTATGATAAAGAAGATGATTATGATGAAGATTATACTGAAGATGTTTATTATAATGAAGATGATTATGATGAAGATTATACTGAAGATGTTTATTATAATGAAGATGATTATGATGAAGATTATACTGAAGATGTTTATTATAATGAAGATGATTATGATGAAGATTATACAGAAGATGTTTATAATACGGAAGTAAATCAAGAACCAGAAGAATAAATAATTTATAAATAAAAAAATAAAATATATATATAGAACATAATTAATGGTTAAAAAATATAAATTATTTTTTGTTCCACTTGTATTATTATTAATAATATTATTAGCTATGATTTTAAAAATAATGATTACTGATTATGGTAGAATTGATATATTAAATAAAAAAATAGAAGAAAAATTTATAAATAATTGTAAAAAAGAAGGAATTATATGAAATTTATATAAATATATATGAATTAATAATTGAATTCACAGATAATAAAAATAAAAAAGAGGGATGGAGGTATAAAAAAGTTTTTAAAAAAATGTTTCCTTGTATATTTTAAAAAAAGTACATTTCGTTATTTTTTCTATATTTTTATAAAATGTTTATAAAATTTTTAAATTTTTAATGAAATGTACTTTTTTTTTACTATGTAAAAAAATGATATTTATATTTATTATACATTAACATAAATGACATTATATAACAATATAAATAGAAATATTAATAGCGATACTAGTATTAATATTGATACTAATAATAATGAAAGAGAATTAAGTAATTCACCGCATAATAGTAATTCTTCATATTTAGATTTATTGCCAATAAATATACGTGGAAGAGCTGAATGGTGGGAACTAAAAAGAAAAGAAATTGAATTTATTGATATAATAGGTGAAGGTAGTGGTGGTATAGTATATAAAACAAAATGGAGAGGTTTAACAACAGCATGTAAATTTTTAAAAAAAACAGCAAGTGAAATAGAATATAATGATTTAATAAATGAGATATCTATAATATCTCATTTAAGACATCCGAATTTAGTTTTATTTTTAGGTGCGTGTTGTATTAGTGAACCATTATTGTTATTATATGAATATTTACCAAATAGTTCATTAGATAATTATTATAATTTTAAAAGTAATAATTTAAATAAAAGATGGATACCAGAGAATAAGCTATTATATATGTGGATAAGTGAATTATCGAAAGCTATATATTTTCTACATAATTGTCATTATCCTATTATGCATCGAGATGTAAAACCATCAAATATATTATTAACAGATGATTTACATATTAAAATAACAGATTTTGGATTATCAAAAACAATAAAAAATACATCAGAGCAATATAAAATGAGTGGTTGTGCTGGAACAATGAGATATATGGCACCTGAAATATTTAGTAATAAAGACAATTACGATTTAAAAATAGATATATACTCATTATCACTTAATTTTTGGTTTATGTGTACTGCTATGTTACCATATGAAGAAATAATTAGCAATGAATTATTTAAAAATTATATAATAAATGGATATAGACCCGATTATACATTAATTAAATATAAACCATTACAAATATTAATTATTAATATGTGGAATACAGAACCTGAATTGAGACCAGATATGGAATATATTTTAAATGAGATAAATACGTTCGAAATTAAAAATGAAAAAAAATATAAATGTTCAATTTCATAGATATAAAAATAAATTATATAAAATAATAAATATGGATCATAATATTGAATATAAATTTAACAAAATATCATTAAATGATACTTGTAGTTTATGTAAAAATAAAATAAAAAATTATAATAATAATATATGTAAAAATTGTTCTATAAAAATTAAATTTTTATATGACGGATGGGATGTAAGATGTATATATTGTCAATTTTATTCTGATTATAATACAAATAATATGTGTGAATATTGCAAAAGTAATTAAAAAGTACATTTCAAAAAAAATATAAAAAAATTATAAATAATATATAAAAATTATTAAAAATAACGAAATGTACTTTTTTATATATTTAATTATTTTAATAAACGCGGCACAATTATATCTCTATTTATAAGTGAATATACTGATCTCAATTCATCTCTACAACTATACATATCATTTATGAATTCTTTTAATTTAATAATTTTTTGACAAGTTTTTATATCATATATATCATCTAATTTTTCTTTTTTCTTTAGATCTATTTGATTGAATTTATCTTCAAACTCTTCTACAATATTTATAAAAGTATCTTTGCATACTTGAATTATTGTTTCTTGTAAACTAGTTATTTCTTTTACAAACTCATTACTTTTATATTTTCTAGCTAAATTTATTTTATACTGTTTTTCATCAATTGTTTTTTCTAAATATTTTATTCTTTCTTCTTTGCTCCAATCTGTATGATTTGTAATAATACTTCTTAATTTTTCCATTTCCCATTCAGATATATGATTAATTGAACGATATAATTCAAACATAAAGTCCATATTTAGATGCCAGTTGCTTCCAAACACTCCATTTTTTTTTATTTTTGTATTTATTGTTGCTAGTTTATTAAATGCTCTATCATAAATATTTACACACGGATCATCATTTGGATTTCTTTGTATTGGAATACCATTCTCTCTCATATATCTAAAATATTCTGGATTATGAACTACTCCACTTGTTTTAATTTTTAATGTTTTCCAATCAAAAGTAGTATGACAATTGACACACCACATTTGATCGCATCCATCAGATTTAATAATTGAAATATTACATTTCGGACAAGGTTTACTATTTGATCTTATAAGTGTTGCAGTTGCTATATCTTCTTCATTACATTCATGTTGTTCTTCTTTAATAATAAAACAATGTTTACATGTAGTTTTTTCACACAAATCACATTTCCAATTTTCATTTACAAAACCATTGCATTGATTATTAGCACACGGATATTTGTATTTATATTTTTTAATATCAATTTTATTAGAAGTTAAAGAAGTAAGATATAATCTATGTGCGTATATATTTCCAATTACTTTAAAATCATCAATTGTATCTTTTATAATTTCGTTTTTTCTTATTTTATCAATACGTTCTGATTCTAAATTTTTTATATATTGTATAGAATTCTTTATTTGTTTTCTATGTTCTATAATAGGTAAAGTTTGTGGTATTAGTGTTTTTTCTTCTTGAAATAACAATTCTTTAATTTGATCTTTGAATATTTTTCCTTCAATATATGGATTACCAAGTAGTTTAACTAAAATAGCTCTTGTAAATACACGAGTACAAAACATACATTTTTTTTCAGTACTTTTTGTATCTAAAGTATAATGTTTAATACAATTTATACATGCTTTTTCTAAACAAAAAGGGCATTCCTTAATATTGCACGATTCTAATTCATTCGCACATATATTGCAAGTTGCTTTTGTCATCTTGATATATATTCTATATATATTTTATATTAAATCATTTTTTTTATATATCAGTATATAATTTTCGAAATTATTTAGAAAAAGAAAAACAAAAAAAAAATATTTTTCTTTTTTTTGTTTTATTTGAAAAAATAAATGACGGGGAATTACCTATAATTGAAAAAAAAACATTTGATAATATTGTTAAAAAGGGGGGTCAATATGATAATAGAAAGCACGAAATATTTGAAAATCGAGAAGATGCTATTAAATTTAAAATATCTCTTGGTAGTAATACATATCAAAAAGAAACAGATAAAGCACCACGTACCTTACTAGATAAAGCTGGAAATAATCCAACAATTGATGAGTTATTAGGTAGATGGTATGGTATAAGTGATAAAATTCCAGTAAGAATGGTACCTTTAAATAATGGAAATTATTGTGTATATTGGGATTTATCATTCATAAAGAAAAAATAAAAAAGTACATTTCGTATAAATATTTTAATTTTTAAAAACCTTTTTATAAATTTTATAAAAATAATAAAATGTACTTTTTTTATTATTTATAAATCATATAAGGGGTGGGTTTACATTGTAATTTTTTTAAATTTATTGGAGACCTTTCATTTTTCCGCCAAATCGCGCTGGGGGTACCTAAGGAGGGAGTCGCAAGCAAGTGCTTGCTTTAGTGCTTCGCACGTCCGCTGCGCTCTTACACACTTATACTCTTATTGTATGCAATTTATGCGCTCTTACACTCTTATGCGCTCTTACGCTCTTAAGTTACGGAATATATCTGT
>Ga0255773_10000131_pt1 | contig 74522 bp, 57 predicted proteins | sample 011ome_17_FD_179971 | JGI IMG/M metagenome (GOLD analysis project Ga0255773, IMG submission 179971) | Coastal salt marsh microbial communities from the Groves Creek Marsh, Skidaway Island, Georgia - 011502XT metaG (version 2) | ecosystem: Environmental > Aquatic > Marine > Intertidal zone >... | reverse complement strand
CTCCTATTCGTTGGTCTGATCAATTGTTTGTTCTCTTTTGTTCGTTCTTTTTTTACCGCCAAGAAGGCGCGAAGGCAGAAGAGTTTATTCTTCTAAATTATTCACTAAACATCTTTGATAAGCGCTTTCAAGTAATCCAGGACCTAAAGCCTTGTGTACCTTGATGGCACATCCTAAAATTCTATTTGACAATTCATTCTCAGTCATACTTCGCGCACTTTGCGAAAACCTTTGCTCACTTTGCGGTCAACTCCCGCATCAATCAAATTTCAAATAAGCTCCCAATCCGTGGATACCTCCTTCGCGGCCAAAGCCACTTTCTTTGTATCCTCCAAACGGACTTGTGGGATCAAACTTATTGTATGTATTTGCCCATACCACACCGGCATTAAGGGCTTGTGTCAATTGAAAAATCTTTGAGCCTTTATCTGTCCATACTCCAGCACTTAATCCATAAGGAGTATTATTGGCCTTTTCAATTACTTCATCGATTGTCCTGAAGGTTTGAATCGCAAGTACAGGTCCAAAAATCTCTTCTTGGGCAATACGATTGCTTTGGGCAACATTGGTGAAAAGCGTTGGCTTACACCAATTTCCATTTTTTGGGAGATCACATATTGGTTGATAAATCTCAGCACCTTCCTCTTTCCCGATTTTAATGTACTCTTCTATCGTTTTTAATTGAGCAGCTGAGTTAATTGCTCCTATGTCGGTGTTCTTATCCATCGGATCGCCAACAATCAGAGAGTCCATGCGCTTCTTCAATTTGGTGAGTACTTCGTTATAAATAGACTCTTGGACAAACAATCGAGAACCCGCGCAGCACACATGCCCTTGATTGAAGTATATCCCGTTGATGATTCCTTCAACGGCAGCATCGATGGGCGCATCTTCAAAAATGATGTTCGCTGCTTTTCCACCCAATTCTAAAGTTACTTTCTTGTTGCCTTCCAGCGCAGCTTTGTAGATCTTCTTGCCTACTTCAGTAGAACCCGTAAATGCCAATTTCTTTGGAGTTGGATGATTGGTCATCATTGCACCGGTTTCTCCTGCTCCTGTGATGATATTTACAACGCCATTGGGCAAGCCTGCATCCTGAATAATCTCAGCCAATTTCAATGCAGTAAGTGGAGTGGTTTCTGCTGGTTTTAGCACAACCGTATTGCCACAAGCCAATGCTGGGGCAATTTTCCAAGCCGCCATCAACAATGGAAAATTCCATGGAATGATCTGAGCTGCAACTCCTAGAGATTCAATCTTTTTATTTGGAAAAGCATACTCCAATTTATCAGCCCAACCCGCATAGTAAAAAAAATGAGCAGCTGCTAATGGAATATCTATGTCTCGAGATTCACGAATGGGCTTACCTCCATCCAAAGACTCAATTACCGCAAATTCTCTGCTTCGCTCCTGAATCATGCGTGCTATACGATAGATGTATTTTCCGCGCTCAGCTCCAGAAAGTTTGCTCCAAGATGAATGGGCCGTTTCCGCTGCATTGAATGCTGTGTCTACATCTTCGGCACCTGCCTCTGCAACCTTCGCCAACATCACCTCATTGGCAGGATTGAAGGTCTCAAAATACTTTTTACTTTTTGGCGCTTGCCATTTACCGTTGATAAATAGCTCGTATTGTGGTTTCAGTTTCGCTATTTCAGCGCTTTCTGGAGCCGGGCTCAAATTCCATTGATTGTCCATACAGCAAAACTAAATTTTGGTTTCAGAAGGTGTTATCTTTTTTAATGGAGAATGATTTTCAATGACAAAAAGCTTGACCTTTGCAAAAAATTAATCACACATGAAAAGCATCGTAAAATTAGCAATTTCTGCCGCAGCCGTTCTTTTGATCATCGCGGCTTGTAGTAAGGATCAAAAAGTAGTAAAGCAATTGGCAGATGGTCAATGGAAGGTAACTGACTTGTCTTATGATGGTGTTAGCGAGCCAGATTCTGTCTATGCCAATGACATCTATGAATTTGAAAAATGTAAAGTAAAGAACGAAGATTGCGGTGGCACATGGACAACCATTGACCCACTTAAGGGTGAAGTGGTAACTCCATTCACATATTCTATATCTGACAAAGGAGAAACAATAACGATCAACATTGATCTTTTTGGCATTCCGTCAACTAGTGTTGCTGACATTATTGAAAGTTCGGATGACAAATTCGTTTGGTCAACAACTGAAGATGGCACTGTTATCGAAACCACGATTGAAAAGATCTAGTGTATTTTTCATTCCATCATTTCAAAGGGGAATCATGCAAATGCTTCCCCTTTTTGCGTTTCTTACTATCTGCTCATGTGCTAACAGTCCTGAAATTCAAGCTCCAGACAGTGAAACTATTGAATCAATCATTCAAGAGGGTGATGTCATCCTGAAATGCGGGCATGGTCAAATAAGCAGGTTAATCATTAAAACATTGGATGAAGAAATCGATATTTCTCATTCGGCCATTCTGATTGATGACACCAATAAATTTGCCTTGTTGCATTCGATTTCTGGAACTCTCGCTGAAACCGATGGAGTGCAAAAAATCCCTTTGAAAAGGTTCTTGACAGATGTAAAGAAAGGCACGTTTTTCATCCTCAGACCACAAATTGACTCTACCAAAACGGGGATTGTGGTGAGAAAGGCACAAACAAAATTAAAGCAGGATATTCCTTTTGACCATGAATTCAACAACGTAGACTCCACTGAATTCTACTGTTCAGAGTTTATTCAATTCATCTTTGAAAAAGGAGCGGGAATAAAGTGCTTTGAAACTCAGCCCATCTCGAGTAAGAATATCTACACGTTCAACTCAATGTTAAAAAATCCTGATTTCGAAATAATCTACAGGTGGTAAATCAATCCTTCGAAAAGTAACCAGCCGATTGATACAAACCCGACTCTTGTTTTGCCAATTGCATCAAGATGTCGTTGGCCAATCGACTCGCACCAAACCTGAACCAATTGTTAGATAACCATTCCTCCCCCAGTACTTCCTTCACCATCATCAAGTAGTGCAATGCAGTTTTCGCATCTGAAATACCTCCTGCAGGTTTCATTCCTACTTGAATTCCCGTTTTTTGATAATGGTCCCAAATGGCTTGAAGCATGACCAACGTCACTGGCATGTTTGCGGCTTGGCCGATTTTACCCGTGCTCGTTTTAATGAAATCAGGATTGGCTTGAAGCGCAATATCACTCGCTTTTCTCACCTCATCCAACGATCCTAGCTCTCCGGTTTCAAGAATGACTTTCAAGCGAACATTGCTCGCATGGCAAATTTCCTTCACGGCAAGAATCTCATCCAGCACATAAGCGTACTCCCCCTGCAAAAACTTGACACGTGAAATCACCATGTCAATTTCATCTGCACCTTCACCAATGGCATAGGAGGTTTCATCGAGCTTGGCCTTTAAATTGGTTTGCCCACTTGGGAAGTATGTGGCTACAGCCGCTACTTTCACATCGCTTCCTTTCAAGGCTTTTTTAGCAGTAGCAACCAATTTTGGATAAACACACACGGCTGCCACCGTTGGCAATCCTTGCATTGAATCATGCGGGTGCATCGCTTTATAGCACATTTGACTCACCTTATTGGGTGTATCTGCCCCCTCAAGGGTGGTTAAATCGATCATATTCAAGGCCATTTTCAGTCCTTGCACCTTTGTCTCCTTCTTAATACTTCTCGATTTGATCCGAACTATTCTTTCATTTACCCCCATTTGATCAATGGGCGTCCACTTGAAATTTTGGAGCATCTTCTCTGCCTTCATAGGTGTCAAATTTAAAAGAATTGAACACTGAGACTTACCTGAATCTGAACGGACACTTTAAGCAAGCCCGATAATCCGTTTGGGACTTCGAAGCGATTCATATTCGCGATACTTTCTTGTGTAACTGTTTTTTTTTCAGACATTTACAATCAAATAAATGTATCAATAGCATGATGAAAAAGACAATTCTACTTCTAGGATTTTTCACAGTACTCATGATTTGCTCGGGTTGTGAAAAAATAAGACCTACCGTTTGGATGGAATATCACGAAACGGGATGTTCTGATCCATGGTTTGGAAATAACACCGAAGCAATAGAAACTGAGAAAAAAGTAAAAGAATTCCTAAAGAAGAACGATGTAAAAGTGTTCGATGTTGAATTGAGCAGCGATGGAATACCCGAAGCTTGCTTCGCGTGCTTCTGCAAAACAGGAAGGATCATCGCCTGCAAAGTGAAAGAAAAGGACGTTGAAACCATGGAAGCATTTGGGTTTCAATCAAGATAGAGGTCCTTAGTTTCCATCATTATGGGTGTGTGTTTTAGCTGGTGATCGAGATTCATTTCCTTTAAAGTCTATCGGTTGAGTAGATTTTTCGTTTCAAAGCGTACATTTATCTACATATAAGCTACATTTGCGCCTCATTTATGAAGGCCGAAGGAAACAACATTTACAGTGTTTTTGATGAGATTATCTCTCGTGAAGAGAAAGAAGCGTTCTTAAAGCAAAAAGCCAAGGTAGTATGGATGACAGGCTTGAGTGGCTCTGGAAAGACCACCTTAGCAAAATACCTCGAGCGCAAACTCCAAGAAAATGGCTTTTTCACCAAACTACTTGATGGTGATAATGTGCGCTCTGGCCTGAACAAAGGACTTGGGTTCAGCGAAGCTGATCGCAATGAAAACATCAGAAGAATAGCCGAAGTTTCTAGGCTTTTCATGGATGGAGGAGTGATTTGCATCGACTGCTTTGTAAGTCCAACAGAAGAAATCAGAAGTTTAGCTCGAGACATTGTTGGAAAACATGATTTTGTAGAAGTGTTCATCAACACTCCACTGGAAGAATGTGAAAAACGCGATGTAAAAGGATTGTATTCTAAAGCTCGAAAGGGAGAAATAAAAGATTTTACAGGAATATCAGCTCCATTCGAAGCTCCAAAGAATCCGACAATAGAAGTATTAACTGCCGGCAGATCGATCGAAGATGCTGGCAGCGACTTATATCAAAAATTGCTTCCATTCATAACGAAGGAAAAACAATGAAATACAACTTAACACACCTAAAAGAACTAGAGTCTGAGGCCATTTTCGTTATTCGAGAAGTGGCTGCACAATTTGAGAATCCTGCCTTACTCTTTTCGGGCGGAAAAGACTCTATCGTTTGCTATGATCTTGCAAAAAAGGCATTTTGGCCGGGCAAAGTTCCTTTTCCTTTAGTGCACGTAGACACTGGGCACAACTTTCCAGAAACCATTCAATTCAGAGATGAATTGGTAAAAAAAGACGGTGTCGAGCTCATTGTCGGTTTGGTTCAGGACAGCATTGATCAAGGAAAGGTGGTAGAAGAAAAAGGATTTAACGCAAGTAGAAACGGGCTTCAAACTGTCACTCTCCTAGACACCATTGAAACCAACAAGTTTGACGCTTGTATGGGAGGAGCCCGAAGAGATGAAGAAAAAGCACGCGCAAAAGAGCGCTTCTTTTCGCACCGCGATGAATTTGGACAATGGGATCCAAAAAACCAACGACCAGAGTTATGGAACATCTTCAACGGCATGAAAAACATGGGTGAGAATTTCCGTGTTTTCCCAATCAGCAACTGGACAGAAATGGATGTATGGCAATACATTCTAGCCGAAAATATTGAATTACCATCGCTCTATTTTTCGCATGAAAGAGAGGTGTTTGTGCGCGATGGTGTGATTTACTCCGATGGCGAGTTCATGAACAAGAGACCAGAAGAGAAAATTGAAAAAAGGACCGTTCGATTCCGCACCATCGGAGACATGACCTGCACCGGGGCAGTAGAATCACCGGCCGATGATCTTACTAAAATTATTGAGGAAGTGGCTGCCACTCGAACCACTGAACGAGGCACCAGATCGGATGACAAGCGATCTGAAGCGGCCATGGAAGACAGAAAGAAGCAGGGTTATTTTTAAGCAACGCGTACAACGTACAATCGAAACGAAATGAGCGAATCACATAGCACAGCGGGATATTTAGATATGGAACTATTGCGCTTCACCACAGCGGGAAGCGTTGACGATGGTAAAAGCACCTTGATCGGGCGCTTGCTCTATGACAGCAAAGCAATCTTTCAAGATCAGATGGAAGCAGTTGAAAAAGCGAGCAAAAAAATCGGTGGTGGAGAAGTAAATCTTGCTCTTCTTACCGATGGATTGCGGTCGGAGCGAGAACAGGGAATCACCATCGATGTAGCCTACCGATACTTTGCTACGCCAAAACGAAAGTTCATCATTGCAGATACTCCCGGGCACATTCAATATACCAGAAACATGGTAACGGGTGCCAGTACCGCCAATTTAGCCATCATTTTGGTAGATGCTCGCCATGGCTTAGTGGAGCAGACCGCCCGCCACAGTTTCATAGCTTCGTTACTGGGCATAAAACACGTGGTATACTGCATAAACAAAATGGACTTGGTTGATTTCTCGCAAGAAGTATTCGACAAGATCAAAAAGCAGTTGGATGATTTCAGCTCAAAACTTGATATTGCAGATGTGCGCTACATACCAATGAGTGCGTTGCTTGGCGACAACGTAGTTGACCGCTCAAAAAACATGGCTTGGTACCAAGGATCGACATTGCTCTACACTCTAGAAACGGTGCACATCGCCAGTGACGCCAACCATGTAGATTGCCGCTTCCCAGTTCAAACGGTAATACGCCCTCAAACGACTGAGTATCATGACTACCGAGGTTATGCCGGTCGCGTTGCAGGAGGCATTTTCAAGAAGGGAGACGAAATAGCTGTGCTTCCCTCAGGATTCACCTCTAAAATTGCTAAAATTGACTCTTATGACGGTGAGGTTGACGAAGCATTTCCTCCAATGTCGTGCACTATTTTACTTGAAGACGATATTGATGTGAGTAGGGGTGACATGATCGTGAGGGTAAACAACCAACCTGATGTTTCTCAAGACCACGAAATGATGATTTGTTGGATGAGCCAGCGACCCATTCAATTGAATGGAAAATATGCTGTGAAACACACCACTAGAGATGCCAGATGCATTGTTAAAGACATCAAATACAAGGTTGACATCAATTCTTTGCATCGCTTAGAAGACGATAAGGAAATCAAGATGAACGACATTGCGCGCATTTCAATAAGAACCACCGTATCTCTTTTCACCGATAGGTATCAGCGCAATCGAAATACGGGTAGCATCATTCTTATTGATGAAGGCACCAATGAAACTGTTGGAGCAGGGATGATTCTCTAATTCAGTTTGAACTTGATAGGGAGCTTCATGTTTACTGCAACATTATGAAGCCTCTGCCTGCCAGGTTTCCATTGTGGCATGCGAAGTATAGCTCGTTTGGCCTCCTCGCTGAGCACTGCATGGGGTGATCCTAATATTATTATGCTGTTTGCATCCACATTTCCTTTGCTATCTACTACAAATTGAATGTAGACAGGTCCTTGAATGTTATTCTCACGAGCGAAAGAAGGATACCTCAATACATCATTCAAATACTTCATAAGACCTTCGTCTCCACCGGGAAATTCAGGCATTTCCTCAGCAAAATCTACAGGATCGATGATTGGCTCGTCAATATATTCGATCGGCACGTACACATCATTCGGATCGATTTGAAATACGGGTATTTCCTTTCGAAGGTCAGTGTTATCTATGATTTCAATGGCCGAAGGCATAATCGAGGCTGAGGCTACCTTAATCTTCGGCTTGGGCATTTGCTTAGGTGGCTCGGGCAATCGCATTGTCACCTGTATAGGATCTTCTTCTATCCAACGGTCGGTATCATGCGAGATTCCTTTATAGATGAATTTTCCGATGGGTTTGCCATACTCTAAGGCGCAAAGTGTAATGCCCAAGGCAAAGGTTAAGCCAACAAGTATCCTAAGTTGATTTTTTCGTTCTTGATTTGCTTTCATAGCGTTGAGATTTCATTATCAAACGCATCTCTGTGGCATTCGATTGCGATCAAGAACCTAAATCAAGAATGTGGTAAGGATTGAAAAGAATAAGGCAAAAAAAAGCCACCCAAATTGGATGGCTTCTATTGCGGATAATGTTTCTTATCTCAATGTAAATCGGAAAGGCAACTTAAAGTATACTCGCACTGGCTTACCTCTTTGACGTCCTGGCTTCCAGTTCGGCATGCCTTTTACCACTCTTATTGCTTCAGCGTCCAGAGCCGGATGCACACCTCTTAAAATAGTAATCATGTCATCATTGATAGATCCGTCTTCCATTACAACGAATTGAACGTAAACAATTCCTTGAATACCGGCATCCTTGGCAATGGCTGGGAATTTGGTGTTTTTACCCAAATACTCCATCAATTTGGCTTCTCCACCTGGAAATTCAGGATTTTCCTCAACGATGGTAAAAATCTGTGGTTCTTCAATGACTTCTTCTGGAATGTCAACAAACTCAATCACATCATCTTCATCAGATTCGGTGTCTTCAATTTCCAATTCTTCCTCTATTTCCTCATCGTCTTCTACAATCTCAATAATCGTTGTTTGAGGTGGTGGGGGCGGTGGAGGCGGTGGCTGTTGTTGTGTAATCGGAATCATTTCTTCTTCCTCTAAGTCGACTTGCAACTCACCCAAGGAGCCAACTTCTCCTTCGTATTGTGTCCACTCAAATGCCAATAAAATAACCCCCAAAGACATCAACAACCCTATCAGGAAGTATACTGACTTCTTGTTCTCTAAATTGGCATCTGTACTTTTCTTTAATTCCATACTTATATGTATTCGAGCGACCAAAATAATCACAATGCAGTTAAGAACGAGCTTATCTGTGTGAAATTTTCTTGATAATTAGATTTCAGTTAAATATACTTTTTCACGCCATAGATACTGGCAAAACAAGCGAAGCCAAGCAGAGCACCTACAGCATTGAAAAGTATATCAGATAATTGGAAAGAACGATTGATGAAAACTGTAGCCTGCAGGACTTCGATCACAATTCCATAAACTACCGCAATGAAAAACGTTTTTCGTAGGGTATATATCTTGAGCCCTTTGAATGTTGTTTGCTTTAAAAAACCCACAGACAATAAAAAAAACAATACGGCATACAAGAACGCATGAACAAAGATGTCAGCGTTCTCAATTTTTGAACGATCAAACTGCTCTCCGGGAAAACCGCTTAGCACTAAAATGAAAAGTGCCCAAGAAACACCTTGGTAATTGTATTTCCAGAACATGGAATTACGCGCCTACTTCTGCTTTATAATCCTCTGCTGATAACAAATCATCCAATTGAGATGCATCTGAAATTTTCACCTTAATCATCCATCCTTCACCATAGGCATCAGAGTTCACTGTTTCGGGGGCATCAGCCAAAGCAGAATTCACTTCAACTACCTCACCCGAAATGGGCATAAATAAATCTGATACAGTTTTTACGGCCTCTACCGTTCCAAATACTTCTTCTTTATCTAAGGTGTCGCCTTCTGTCTCGATTTCGATATATACGATATCACCAAGCTCACTTTGTGCATAGTCAGTAACCCCAACAGTTGCTATATCACCTTCTACCCTAACCCACTCGTGATCCTTGGTATACTTTAATTCTGCAGGTATATTCATAATTGAATTTTCATTTTGACAAACCTACTAGATTTTTTAAGGGATAAAAGACCAATTCAAGTAATTTGGAATCAGTTTTTAAACGACATATTCACACCGATTTCAGTTTACCCTGATAGAGAGAATCGCAAACTAAAACCAGCATTTGTATTTGATGTAGGAAACGAGTTGGAAATAGCTGGACGATTGGCCACCCAATCATAGAACAACCTAAGTGTCAAAGCCTTTGTCAGTGCATAATCTCCGGTAAACTTTAGCGAATAAACCGTTTGCCCAGCAGTGGTTTGTATTTCGTCCTCAATGATCTTCCTGATAAGGGTTTTAGAATTTCTGATGCTAAAATCGCAACGCAGTGTTAAGTCACTTTTAATGGCATTTCCACGAATGGTAAACGGCATTTTAAGCTGTTTCAGAGTATATCCAGTACCAACTATATACTCCATATTCCCGATCTCGGTAATCTGATTGTTGCTTGTACTCAGCGAAAGTGTCCTATCCCTTCGCACTTCCAAGCGCGTAAGCAAGCTGTTTTTCCATGTCATATCCACATTGACCAGAGGCGAAAATGATTCAGAAATGGTCACCTGAGAAATGATGTATTCGGGACGGATTCGATTGACATCCAACGCAAAAGAAGTGTCTTGTGCGGCCGTCTTAATGTAATTACCTACGGTATAGGTTGAACGATAAGAATGGTTTAAGCTGATGGTCCTGAAATATTTCTGAAAGAACTTAATCTTATTCAACCCGGTATAATTCACTCGCCAATTGGGCAACGCCAAGGTTTTGAGCGGATTCAAGGTGACTTTACTTCCACTCTGGCCTGTATATGCCGCGATGAATGCTGAGATAAGAACATCTTGTTGGGTAGCATCATACCCTAAACTATAGCCTGCAGTATCAAGAGAGTTGATACCCTTGCTTTCACCCAATCGATTTGAAATGGTTCGTCTATTGTTTAAGAATTGATCGTAGAGCTGATTGTTAGAAGAATCAATGCGCACAAAAGCGGTTGCAATACTGATGGTTGAAGCACTGTAATTTCCTGTTTGAACTTCAGTCAAATTATCTGTAAACTGAGGGATCGGAAGTGAATCATTGTAATTCCAATAACTGGTAGTTGTGTTTGAACGTGTCTGGTTTGCAGTTAAGTCTATTTTGAGATCCCGCACCGGTTGAATGCTCGAGCGCAATGAAATATTCTCAGTTTCGGTTCGGAGGTATGGATTGAATAGGTTAGGATTCTGAATCAACCAACTTTTTTCATTACCCGCCCAATCTGCAAAATGCGTTTCTGATTCTCCAAAATTGGTTTGCTGACCAAATACAAAACCTGCGCCTGGAGCCATCACCGCATTAGGATCCATGCCCAAATAGGTCGATTCATGTTTGAAACCAGGCAACGTAATACCACGATTCAATGAATACGTTCCCGATACATTTTTCACGGCCATCATTGTTTTGAGAACTCCATCAAGCACCTTATTGTCTTTTTTCTCTTTTTCTTTCTCCTCCATACCCTCTTCTTCAATCCCTTCTCCCTTTGAGAGTGCAGCTTTAGGTTTAGGAGCAATTTTCCTTTTGGATTTTGACTTCCCTCTATTCACATCCCTCAGGTATGGGACCTTATTATAGAGTGAAATCATATTGAAAGTCAAATTTGCTTGCAACTGTTGTCCATTCGATATGGTATGACCAATGGTATCACCTTTATAAGAATTGGGGTTATTGGCTGCTATTTCTCTTCGCTCCTCAGGCTCAATGAGTGGCCCTCTCATCCATTGGTAATCTGCCGAATACCGTGTTGTGGCATTCACCCAATCTAAAAATGGAATCTTACTCAGGGGTAAACTGTATGAAACGCTGGTATTCTGGTTGTAATCGGTAGTCATTCCCAAGTTTTTAAAACTTGAAATGAGCGAATCACGATGCAATTCATAGCTCTCAATGCGATCTCCAGTAACCAGATCGATGTAGTAACCTCCGAATCCAGACTCCTTGTCAACTTGCTCACCTTCATACTCACGAATCAAGGCCCTATTATTGGCACTGAAATCAATCTTCAGTGCTTTTGTCAGGTCGTAGGATAAATTATAGGTTCGATTCCAATTGAAAGCTTTATCAACAAATGGAGGTTGAGGCAGCGTAGCCTCCGGATTGAGGTTTCGCATCTTTCGCTCGGCATAGCGCCTGTCAAAATCATTGCGAATAGCTACTTGCTTCGGTGCCAAACTGAAATTAAAGTCGCGAATGAGCCTGAAATACTTTGATTTTTTAAGAAACTTCACCTTACTTAAGGGCTCTATTGATTTCGGGCTATTAGAAAAACTATATGCCAGGCCTCCTCTATATCGCCTATCAAAATCATACTCTGTATTGTAGTCTCTGAAATTTGTCTCGGTAAAGGCATACGTGGCCGATAAGTTAGATACATCGTAGAATCGTGCTTTTCCTTCTGATGTTTTTTCCTTCCTAACGTTGGTGAAGTTTAAGCTTTTGCGCGTAGTGACCGTTTCCGAAATGGTTCTCAGGCTATCGCGCTCATCTGGCGTCCGTTCATCCAGATAGATATCCATTGGAGTATCAGGCTCGGCAGGGGCAAATTGGGGCGAGCTGGTAGTTTGCGAGTATCCGACATACATTGGGACTTTTAAACCCGTTTCCTCGGGTAAAAATTTATCCAATTGAACCTGCGCAGAGGCGTCAAAAGAACTGATGGTTTCTCGTTGTCGTTCACTCACACTCGATTCTAAACTTCCCCATCCAGGGGTAGAAATCTGTCCTGACAGCGCCACCGAAGCAAAGTCGGCAAGGTTAGCCGATACACTGGCAATGGCCGCCTCACCGCCCCGTTGATCAAAATCGGTTAAACGCAACTCATTGGCCCAAATCTCAACGCATTTCGGGAAACCATCGTCCTCAGGATTGCCTCTTTTAGCCGGATTGCGTACACCTATCATGACCACACGAGCATCGGCTAAGTTTGGATTTCCAACCACATAAATCTTTCTGCCCGAACCTGCATCAACCTCATAGCGCTGATTGAGTTGAATTGCACCCTCTATTCCCAGCTTGTCGTTGCGCTCGCGCTTGGCCCGTAAAAGTTCTTCCAGTTGAATAACTACGTTGTTCTCCAATGGCCAAACGGCTTGCTGATCAGATACAAGGTCATTGTTGTAATTTCCAGGCCGAGTTATGGAAACGGGTGTCTCATATTCATAGTAATTATCTGTGAAATCTGTTCCCACTCGGATAAACACCCGCACATCATTATCGTCTACGGGCTGCACAGGATCCATGGCCTCAGCGTGAACAAACATCTCTAATTTCTTAAAAGAACGCATGTCCATTTGGATATTCCTGAAAGCTGCTTGGGCCTTTCCGTCTTCCAAACCACACGCCTGCAAGGCTAATGATTGCTCGTTTTGAAGGGCAAGGTTTGGCGAGCCCGCCTGAATCTCTCGCTGCAATTGAGGAGGAAGTACATAGTTTACTGGTTGCTTGGATGAGTTTTCTTCAATGTTTACCGCGCCAATATTGAAAAGTGTGTTCGGATCGTCTGCAATCACCTCGCCCTCTTGATCCAGATCGCCAGTGAACCTTCGCCACTCTCCTCTCACCAATTCCAATCTGGCAAACCTCAAAGTAATAGGCGCTTCAAAACCTTTCATAAACATCCTCATAAACCGTATCGATCTAAAATCCGAAACATTTCCCACCTTCTTTTCAAACTCTCTAATTGGAATCTTGAACTGAATCCAACGAACTGGGCGATCTTGCTGACCCTGAGGCGTAGTCTCTAAAATGGCATTGATGTAATTGCGACCTTCTTGCTCTAAAGCAGCTTTAGAAATGTCAATTTTATATTGGTAATAGCTCTCAATATTATCGAGCGTGTTGTCTCTATTAATGTCCTCCCCATCTGGAAGTGTTGACGCAGATGTCGGATATCCTTGGGCATTCAATGTTGCCGACTGCTCTGAAGTAGGGCTGTTGCCCTCGTGACCGTTGAACATCTTGTAGCGTTGAAGAATATCGAGCTGCTGCTGATCGTAATCATCATCCCGATAAAAATTGTAATTGTCATGCGAGGGGTCGCCCGTTAATCGAGTCAAGGCTGTAGGATTCGTCACCCTATTTCTTAGTGGTTGAATGTAGGCAGAATCGAAAAATATGGCTTCCTCTTCATCGCGAAGTCCATCCAATCCCACATCTTGAAACTCGCGGGTTTGGGGGTCATTGTCAAAAGCATTCACAATTTGTTGGCCAGATGGAATTCGCCCCCATTCAGAAAAATTTGCTGGATCGCTCAAATTAGTGGCGCCTGATTGGGTGGTAGGAAAACCGTTTTCGAAGCTTTTATATTCATCCTTCAACACATCTTCTGAGATGTTTCCAATATTGAAGTATAGAAACCCGTCTGTTTCATATCCTGGGCTTCCAGGGAAACCTTCCGTTTCATTCTCAGCAAATGGGTCCATCACCCAGAATTGAATAAATTCAATATTGGCAGCGTCAAAATCGGTTTGATCAATACGTCTCTGTATACCCGCCCATCTTGAATCCGGATCAGCCAAATCTCCTTCAGGAGTTAATCCGGCCGTAACAGAACCTACAGGATCTACATCATAGTTGTAGGGTCCAGGTTCCGAAGGATAAAACGATAAGTCAAATACGCTCGTAATTTGATTTTGCAATCCACCAGCACTAGAAAACTGCCTATTTGGGAAAACCTCATTTTCCAATACTTGACGCATCAAGTGATTTCTTTGAATATCAGTATTCCCTCGGATGTGTTCTGGAGTGGTGTTATCATCTCTAAAAAACAGCGGGTCGATCATGTACCAAGCTAGCCTGGCTCGGTTCTTATTGAATGCCAAGCTATTTCTCAATTGCGCTGAAGCTGCTTCAGGAAAAAGGTCGGGTTGTCCTTGAGGCGTGCTTGCTACCGACCACATGGTGAATGTTCTGAGGTCGATGGTACTCTGGCTTCCCTCGAAATCATCGATGTATGAATTTCCTTCGTTTCCGATGGCATTGGAATGACCAGGAAACAGTTTAGCTGCCTCTCCAGAAATATTGAAAGTAGATTTCTCTTTAGTGTCAATGAATGGAATCTTATCTACCAATGAAGTGAGAAATGGTGATTCAGTGGAATAATTTCCATCCAATCCGATCACCGTATTACTGATTGGTTCATCACCATAGTTTACCTTTTGGGTCAGTGGCCGTTCAGAGAGATTCATCACCGTACCACCAAAATTCAATTCATCAGAAACCTTATAATCAAAACGAGAAGCAAAAAGTGCTTTTTGATTGATTCCAAAAGCTGAATTACTCTCCAAGGAAACCGAAATAGGCATACCAGATTCCAGAATACCTTGATTTATAATCTTAACTCGTCCGAGGGTATAGTCGACCGTATAGTCTTGGTTTTCAATCAATTGCTGACCTCCGGCAGTTACATTCACAGAGCCCTCAGGCACATTGAAGGCATTCAAAGCAATCTCAGAGCTATTGGCAGATTGGTATCGTCCCTTGATAGAGTATCTGTTGAGCGCAGGATAATTGTATTGAGCATTGGCCTGCGTATTAGTATACAGTGAATCAAAGGCATATTGCGAGGCCAATCGTTCATCTTCTGTAACCGCTAGGATTTTATTCCGCAAATTGGAGCCAAAAGGTTCTAGGATCGGAAAATAAATTCTACCATTTGAGGGGTTCACTGTGATCTGCGGATTGGCCAAGAAATCAAACATCCCATCGGGCACTTGAGCATTGTTGTTATTGATCCTATCCAACTCAACCAGCTGCAAAAGCGGAGTATCGTTGAACCCTGGTCGATCAATGGGCAAGTAATTGATGTCAATACCCTTTGCTCGATCCAAGTACCAAATACCCAATTCAAATCCTGCACTACTCAGTTGATAAGCACCCAATGAGTAAACGTTCTTCATCATCAAATCCCACATTGGAAATTGCGTGTTCAACTCCGTGCTCTTCAACATTTTTAAGATCATGGCTTCATCGCCATTGGTTTCGTTGGAGAATTCTCCCACCTTGTATGTTTTTCCGTTGTAGGTAAATTCAAAAGAAACGGCCAATACCTGATTAGGCTGAAGTTCCTGCACCAAAGAAATATAGCCCAATTGGGGATTGAGAATATAGTCTCGATTTGGCTGTAATTTTCGGGCTAACTCAACTTTGGAATAATCAAATCGGCTCTGCAGTCCGTATACATTCTCAAGACGCTGAGAAGACTGTGTAAAACCTCTTACTGCAGGGTCCTTATAAACTGTTTTGTACAAATTATTCACACCATTTTGAGCTGGCCTGCTCTGGCCTTCTGAACTCGTAACCCCAGTGAATTGGTTGTTGTAAACCCTTCTTGACTCACCCAAATCTTGAAAAGCAATGATGTTTCTGTTTTCATCGGTACTGAAGTTGGTATTGGTGATCCAAACCTCAACCCGTGTAATATTTACGCTGGAATTAATGATGGGCGTATTGCTCAATGCCTTTTCGTAAATATCTCTGAAGAAATGAGAAAGAAAGTAGTGCTTGTATGCTTCGTAGTCATCAGCGCTGATATCAAACTCAACTTCTTGCGCTCCCCCTTCGGTGTTTACTTCTCTTCGTTCACTCTTCTGCTGAGAATACACCGAAGTAACCGTCATTCGACCAAACTTCAATTGTGTTTTTACGCCAAACAATGATTGGCTACCGCGAATCAAGCTGCTCTGCAAAGGAAGAGAAACGTTACCCAATTCAATTTTTTGGATGATTTCGTCCTCATAACCCGTGTATTCCAATTTCATTTGGTTCTCGAAATCGAATGTAGCTTGGGTATTATAGTTGGTCTGAATCTTGAGTTTATCGCCAATATTTCCAATAACATTAAGCTGAATATTTTGCCTGAAATCAAAAACAGTAATCCGTCTCTGGTTGACGGGAATTGCGGGATTCTCTGTTTTAGAACTATTGACACCAAAGATCAGCTCCGCTGCGCCATTGGGGCGAATTTCAATGGTATTACCTCCAAATATTCGATCAAACCCTTCGCTTTCTACATTGATCGAAGGTCGAAAACTACTTCCTCCAGATCCAGTACCATCATCTTCACTTTCTTCAGCATTGTTGCGGATTTCTTTCCAATAGTCGTTCATCGACTTTTTAGCCTCATAATCTTGGTACTCGTCAAACGAAAGGTAAGAAGGTGGCCGGTAGTTTATGTTCCCAAATTTCTGTTGATACTCATAATTTCCAGACTCGGCATCATACTCAATTTCAGTTTCCACTCCCGTAGGTTTTCCACCATACAATTTGCGATCATCATCTTGCAATGGATCATAGGTATCCTCGAAAGGAAAAAGCATACCATTCTTGGCAGTATCCTCCTGACTAAAAAGCACCAAAGGCATCATTACTGATGCCCAAACCACAACGGTTACCCTATTTACTATGCGGAAATTCAAAAAAATGTTCTTCTGGTCAGAGTTGTTTTAATGCCGATTTAATCAACTGCTCAACGCTTTGCGGGGCTGCATCAGATTTAAGTAGGTTGTTTATGACTTTCACTGATGATGCTCGATCAAAACCAAGCGCAGTGAGCGCAGATAACGCCTCTTGCCTTAAAGTATTGCCTGAATTCACATGTTCATCCAAAGAAATATCGTCTTTAGCTATTTTATTTCTCAATTCATGGATTACTTTCTCGGCTACTTTCGGACCAACTCCTTTAACTGTGGTTAGAGTTTTGGCGTCTTCACCAATTACAATCGATTGAAATTCAGAAGGTTTGAAAGAAGACAAAATCATCATGGCAATGGAAGAACTGATACCTGAGATTGAAATCAACTGCCTGAACATTTGTCTCTCTAAGTCCGAAGAAAAACCATACAGCTGATGTTTGCTTTCACCAGACCTTACGTCAACACTAACTGAATAATGGGTCAAGAGTTTCCCAGAATCTTTTCCATTGAGGTCTGAATATGTGGTTAAACTAACCTGCACAAAGTAGCCTAGGCCATTGGTTTCAACCAACACGTGCGTTGGAGTTTTCTCCGTGTATTTCCCGAGAATATACTCTATCATTTACTCGACTTTTGACGTGTTTGAGCATCTACCACAGAGATGGTAATCATATTTACGATTTCGCGCACCGAGCTTCCCAATTGAAGAATATGAACAGGTTTCTTCATGCCCAATAAAATCGGTCCAATTGCCTCTCTGCCGCCCATTTCTTGCAACAATTTGTAAGCGATGTTTCCTGATGAGAGGTTTGGAAAGATCAATACGTTGGCTTTCTTACCTGCTAGTTTCGAAAATGGGAACGACTCTTCTATCATTTCATTGTTAATGGCAAAGTTGGCTTGAACCTCACCATCAACGACCATTTTTGGATAGCGCTCATGCAGAATTTTGACTGCATTTCGAACCTTAATTGCTTCTTCACCATCGCTACTCCCAAAATTCGAGTAACTCAACATGGCTATTCGTGGTGCGATCTTAAATCGCTCAACTGCAGCATGCACCAAAACTGTCATATCCGCCAGCTCTTCGGCAGTAGGGTTATAGTTAATCGTAGTGTCTGCCAAGAACAAGGGCCCCTGTTTGGTAATCACCACATACATTCCAACGAGCTTATTCACATTTGGATCTGTTCCAATGACCTGCAAGGCAGGCTTGATGGTAGCCGGATAATTTCTGGTTAACCCGCTAATCAATGCGTCTGCCTCTCCACTAGCAACCATGGCCGCACCAAAATAATTACGCTCGTGCATGATCTTGCTTGCCTCTGACATGGTGAAGCCCCTTCGCTTTCGATTATCATAAAGCAATTGAGCATAGTTCATGCGCCTTGCTCGCTCTTCCTCCAATCGTGGATCAATGATCTCGATATCTTCCATATCAAGCCCGTGCTCTTCGATGAGCTGATCAATGGTTTCTCTATTTCCCAACAGAATTGGAATGGCAACACCATCGTCTCTCGAAATCTGAGCGGCCTTCAGAATCTTATAATTATCCGCTTCTGCAAACACTACTCGCATAGGTTGCTGCTTGGCCTTAGTTGTAATGCTCTGCAACAGCTTATTATCCAATCCTAATCTGGCATCGAGCTCATCAATGTAAGCCCCCCAATTTTTGATAGGCATGCGCGCTACTCCACTTTCCATAGCTGCTTTTGCAACGGCCGGTGCCACCGTGGTAATTAACCTATAATCGAGTGGTTTCGGAATAATATAATCCCTACCAAATGAAATGTTTGATTCTCCATAGGCAATGTTTACCTCTACAGGAACCGATTCTTTCGCCAATTCGGCCAATGCCTTCACGGCTGCAAGTTTCATCTCTTCGTTGATCGTAGTGGCCCTCACATCTAAGGCACCCCTGAAGATGTAAGGAAAACCAAGTACATTATTCACCTGATTTGGATAGTCGCTTCTACCCGTGGCCATGATGATATCTTTTCTTGATGCTATGGCCGTTTCGTATGCGATTTCAGGATCAGGATTGGCACATGCAAAAACAATGGGGTTATTTGCCATCGACTTGAGCATCTCTTTGGTAACAATGTTTCCAATGGACAAACCAAGAAAAACATCCGCTCCAACCATTGCTTCCTTCAAGTTTGTGCACTTGCTTTCAACAGCAAACTTGCTCTTGATATCGTCCAAATCATCTCGTGAAGTAGAAATCACGCCCTTGCTGTCAAGCATAAGTATGTTATTTGGCTTTACTCCGAGGCTTCGATAAAGATTTACGCATGAAACGGCCGCTGCTCCCGCACCACTGACCACCACTTTCACGTCCTCAATCTTTTTATCGGCCAACTCCAAAGCATTAAGCAATGCAGCACTTGTAATGATTGCTGTTCCGTGCTGGTCATCGTGCATGATTGGAATCTGCAGCTCTTCTTTCAGTCTTCTTTCAATCTCAAAAGCCTCAGGCGACTTGATGTCTTCTAAGTTGATTCCTCCAAACGTTGGTGAAATGGCTTTTACTGTATTGACGAATAAATCAATGTCGTTTGCGTCAATTTCAATGTCAAACACATCGATATCAGCAAAGATCTTAAACAACAAGCCTTTTCCTTCCATTACTGGCTTTGATGCTTGTGGACCTATATTGCCGAGGCCTAATACAGCTGTACCATTGGAAATAACAGCCACCAGGTTTCCTTTGGCTGTGTATTTGTAAACATCGTCAGGGTTATCTGCAATACTCAAACATGGCTCCGCAACTCCTGGCGAATACGCTAAGCTCAAATCGCGCTGCGAAGAATATGGTTTTGTTGGTACAACCTCTATCTTTCCGGGTCTTCCAGACGAATGATAGTCCAGCGCTTCTTGCTTTTTTCTCTTTCTCATAAGGTTGTTTTCAGGGAGGCGTAAAAATAGAAATATTGGGCATCCTCGTGCCTTTCAAAGCAGGTTATTATAGCTTTGATAGGAATAATTGAAAAAATGAAGCGAATAGTCGTTTTTTCTGGAGCAGGATTGAGTGCCGAAAGCGGCCTTAAAACCTTTCGCGATGGCGGTGGATTATGGGAAGAATACGACATCAATGAAGTGGCTACACCGGAAGCTTGGGCCGAAAATCCAGCTTTGGTGCTGAAGTTCTATAATTTGAGGCGAGAGCAAATTCTCAATGCCAAGCCCAACATTGCTCACCACGCCATTGCCGAATTAGAAAAAGAATTCAATGTACAAGTCATAACCCAAAACATCGATGACTTGCATGAGCGTGCGGGTAGTACCAACATCATCCACCTGCATGGTGAAATTTTAAAAGCTCGCTCATCCATCGATCCAAATCTGATCACAATTCATCGAGATGTCCTTCAATTGGGTGACATGGCGTCAGACGGATCGCAACTTAGGCCTCACATTGTTTGGTTCGGGGAAAGTATTCCTGAAATGGACCGGGCGATTAATGTTATCTCGAGGGCCGAAGTAGTGATTGTAGTCGGTACCAGCTTAAATGTGTATCCAGCTGCAGGACTCATTCAATATGCACCATCGAAAGCAAAGTTTTTTATTGTAGACCCAGCAGAAGTGAATCATACTTCGCTGAGAAAAGTTACTTTTATAAGAGCCTCGGCTACTGTTGGAATCCCTCAAATAGCAGACGTTCTCAGAAAAGAATTGAAAATTGTTGGTGAGTAAGGACATAATTCCATTTAGGAAACCAAGCCAAAGCGGTAAATTCATCATCAATTCTCATTGGCACAACATTCGCATTAGAGTAAATTCGCAATCCATTTGAAAATATCACTATGAAATACATCTTACTTTCAATCCTCCTCTCCACAGTTTTAAGCATTGACTCCAAAGCTCAAAATGAAGGTCGAAAAATTCCTGCTGTCGAAATAAAAAATCTGGACAGTTCACCATTCAATACAGGCGACATTCAAAATGATGGAAAACCAATAATTATCAGTTTTTGGGCAACGTGGTGTAGCCCATGTAAGCGTGAGCTAAACACCATTGCTGAAGACTATATAGATTGGCAAGATGAAACTGGAGTGAAACTAATTGCCATTTCAATTGATGATGCAAGAAACATGCAGAAAGTGAAGCCCTATGTTGATGGTCAATCTTGGGATTATGAAGTATACCTCGATCCAAATGCAGATTTCAAACGTGCCATGAACGTAAATAATGTTCCGCACACTTTTCTCATCGATGGTGAAGGAAATATTGTCTGGCAACACAACTCTTACCAACCTGGCGATGAAGCCGAATTGTATGAATTGGTAGAAAAATTGGCCGCTGGAGAGTCGATCAACTAATCATTGAAAGTGCCTTAATGAAACTAACTAACCTCAACCTAGGGCTTTCAGTCCTTTTTTCGTTTTTCACGCTATACTTAAACGCTCAAGAAACACATCTTCTTGATGGCGTGCAGATACACGGAAATTTTGATCTCTATGCCCAACAATACAACAAAGACTCGATCATTGGTGCTCCAATCGTTCCTGAGAAAAGCGGTGTGAATGCGTTTACCAATCTGATCGCTACAAAAGGTAAATTCAGTGCAGGAGTGCGCCTCGAAAGCTATATTCCTCCCGTTCAAGGTTTCGACCCGCGCTTTGGAGATGAAACAATAGGTGTCCCTTTTCGATATGCTTCTTTCACACAAGACGGCTTAGAAATTACCGTAGGAAACTTCTACGAACAGTTTGGCAATGGAATGATCCTGAGAAGCTACGAGGAACGCGGTTTAGGGCTAGATAATGCATTCGATGGAGCTCGTGTGAGGTATTCTCCTGTTGACGGTGTATACATAAAGGGCCTGATAGGAAACCAGCGTTTTTATTGGCAAAAAGGAGATGGTATTGTAAGGGCCTTTGACGGTGAAATTCAAATCAATGAGTTAATTTCAAAATGGAACACAAGCGCACTCAGAGTTTCTGTGGGCGGTTCCTTTGTGAGTAAATTTCAATCTGGCGGTACATCTTCATTGAATCTTCCTGAAAATGTTGGAGGTGGTGCTGCCCGATTTCAACTCAACTACAAGGATTTTGGATTGATGGGCGAGTATGCTTTTAAAGACAACGATCCGACAAAGTCAAACCAGTACATTTATAAACAAGGTGAAGGCTTTTTTGCTTCGGCCACATACTCAAGGAGAGGTTTTGGAATCAATATTTCAGCAAAGAGCATCGATAATATGGAGTTCCGAAGTGACCGAGAGGCTGGTTTCAACGACCTTTTCATCAACTATCTTCCAGCGCTATCGAGACAACACACCTATAGCTTGGCAGCTACACTTTACCCTTATGCCACACAACCTAATGGTGAAATTGGACTACAAGGCGACTTGATTTACAAAATCAAGAAAGGAAGTAAAGTTGGAGGAAAGTATGGCACAACCATACAGTTGAATGTGTCGATGATCAATTCACATGACCGCGAATATTATGCTGATCCAGACCCAGAAGTTGCTGTAGAACTGCTCAACCAGCAGGTGTATATTCCAGAAGATGAATCCAGATTGGGATATAAGGCAAACTTGTTTAATTGGGGCAGCGAAGTATATTACAGGGACTATAACATTGAAGTTGATCGCAAATTCAGCAAAAACTTCAAGCTGAAAGGAACCTTTGTATTTCAAGAGTACAACATTGAGCTGATTCAAAACAAAGCATCAACCAACGTTTTGGCCAGAATTTGGGTCTTAGAGGGGTTAAATAAATTAAGTAAAAAACACAGTATTCGTTGGGAAGCACAGCAGCTTACTACAGGCCAAGACCAAGGCGATTGGGTATTTGGTTTGATCGAATATGGTTATTCGCCTCATTGGATAGTAACGGTGTTGAACCAATACAACTATGGCAATAAAAACAAGGATTTAAGAGTTAACTACCCAACTGCACAAGTAACCTATGTGCGCAACGCAAACAGAATTAGCTTGGGTTATGGAAGACAGCGTGCGGGTATTTTCTGTGTAGGCGGTGTGTGCAGAAACGTGCCCGCTGCCAACGGACTTACTTTGGCAATCACTAGCAGCTTTTAATTTTGTCAATCATGATGATCAAGAAAATAAACTTCAATATTCTTTCACTACTATTCCTAACACTGATTATTGGATGTGATAAGGTGGAAATGCCTCTACCGAAACCAGATGTGCTGAATGTAAACGACTCGATTACCTTTCCTACAGTTGATTCAGCCAATCTGAATCGAGCATTCAAGAAAACATATGTTGAAGAATTCACTGGACATAAATGCACAACTTGCCCAGCGAATACCAAGTTACTACTGGCACAACTAGAAGCGAACAAAGATCGAATGATCGTTACAGCAGTGCATGCGGGTGAGTTTGCACATGTTGATGAATTTGGTGGGTATCCTGTAGACTATACCACCCCGTATGGCACAGAACTTTTTCAAAATTATCTTGACGCAGCCGCAGCCATACCGAGTGCTATGATTAATAGAAGACGCTTTGAAAACTTCAATAATCTTTTGTATTTCAGCAATGCAACTACATTTTGGGCAGCACCCATAGATTTTGAAAACACAAACACCAGTGCCGATTTTGCGCTTGGTATCGAAACAGATTACATAGACAGTTCAGAAGTGTTTTATATACAAGTAAGTGCCGAAGCGCTATCTGATTTGTCTGGTTCATACAGGTTGCTCTTGCTTTGCATCGAAGATTCGCTTGTATCTGCTCAATTGGATAGTGAAGCAGATGAGAGTATTTATCCGAAAAAAAGAGTCACAGACTACATTCACAGGCATGTGCTAAGGGGGAAAATAAGCCCGAACCAATCTATTGATGGAGACCCATTTATTAACGGTAACGTTTCTACTGGAGAATGGATTGATTATAAACTGAATGCAGAAATGCCAGAAAATGTGCTGAACAATGAAAATACGAGTATCGTAGCTTTAATTATCGATGAGACTACTGGAGAGGTTGTTCAAAGTGAAGAAACGCACGTGCATGTGGTTCAATAGAAAGCGCTGTATTTTCAGCATTTTACTTCTGTCTTCATCTTGCGTGAGCCTTGCACAATCTGAACCTCCCAGAAAAGGTCAATTTTCTGGATTAGTTAAATTGGGGCTAGTAGCCAGTCAGATTCACAATGACGATGTAGGAGGCTACAACAAGCTAGGAGGCAGTGCGGGGTTTGGAGTATTTACCCCGATTTCAAGGTCTGCTAAAATCCAGCTGGAATTGAACTATGCCATGCGCGGCAGCCGAAAAGCTGCACGTCCTGACAAGGGAGATTTCAATTCGTTCACCCTTGAGGCACACTACATTGACATTCCAATTCTTTACCGTTCTCACTTGGCCATGTTTGATTATGAGGTGGGATTATGCAATGGTATTCTCGTGTATCAGGATATTAGAAACCTATCAGGAGCTATTCCAAACTTGAGTCCTTTCAATCGCTATGAACTGGCGTTGAATGCCGGGGTGAGTGTGCCCATGAACCAAAACTGGAGTTTCAACGCTCGCTTCCACTATTCCATTTTACCCGCCATTGGGCAGCTTCAGCTCATCAATGGAATAAACGTAATTGGTGGAGCGTATAACAATGCCATCTCGTTCTGCTTGATAAGAACAATTTCTCCTAAGAACTGAGAAACTTAATATTCCGCATCAGTCCTGAATACTTAGTTCTCTTCACTGCTGAACCAGTAAAAATCTCTTCAAATTTTTCCTCCGTAAGGTTTTCCCAATCTTTTTTGTCAGAACCTAAAAGTTGAGGATTTGGGTTGAAGTCTTCAACCTTGTGCCGCTTACTAAATCGATTCCAAGGGCAAACATCTTGGCAGATATCGCACCCAAACATCCAATTATTAAACTTTCCTTGAAACTGAGTTGGCAACTGCGCATCCTTCAATTCAATGGTGAAATACGAAATACATTTCGAGGCATCTAAAACATAGGGAGCTATTATGGCATCTGTTGGGCAGGCATCTATGCATGCGGTGCACGTTCCACAATGATCACTCTGAGGATCATCAGAAGCTAAATCAATATCTACGATCAAAACTGCAAGAAAGTAAAATGAACCTTCATACTTGGTAATGACATTGGTGTGCTTTCCCATCCAGCCTATGCCCGACTTTCTTGCCCAAGCTTTTTCCATAACAGGGGCTGAATCGACAAAGCCTCGTCCATTTACTTCACCAAACTGCTCATTCAAAAGATATAGGAACTGCTTTAAGCGCTTTTTAATCACTTTGTGATAATCTCGTCCATAGGCGTATTTCGAGATCTTGGGAGCGCCTGCATGCTGCTTTTCATCGGAGTAATAATTCAACGAAAGCACTATTACACTTTTTGCTCCGTCTTCCAGTTTTCTTGGGTCAAGTCTCTTCTCAAAGTTCTCTTCGAGATAACTCATTGAGCCGTTCTTCTTTTCTTTAAGCCACTGTTCCAAAAATGGTTCTTCCTCTTCTAGCTTACCAGCTTTAGCAATTCTGCAATCGAGAAATCCCAATTCAACAGCCGTGGTTTTCACCCACTCACTTCGCGTTTGTAGTTTGAGGTCGAACGCCTCCATCTAATCAAAGATTGTTCCTTGTGTTCCTTTAGGGAGTTCCCTTCCTAAGTGGGTGTAAGATTGGTTGGTAGCCACCCGTCCTCTAGGCGTGCGATGTAGAAACCCTTCCTGAATTAGAAAAGGCTCATACACTTCCTCAATCGTTCCTGCTTGTTCACCAACGGCTGTTGCAATGGTCGTAAGCCCAACCGGACCTCCTGAAAATTTATCGATGATGACCGATAAAATCTTGTTGTCCATTTCATCTAAGCCATAAGCATCAACGTTAAGTGCTTCTAAGCCAAAGGAAGCAATCTTAAAATCAATCTTTCCATCACCTTTTATCTGAGCAAAGTCTCTGATCCGTCTCAGCAAGGCATTGGCAATTCTTGGTGTTCCTCTGCTGCGTCTGGATATTTCTTGCGCAGCCTTTGTTTCTATTTCAATATTGAGAATTGAAGCACTCCTCTGAACAATTTGAGTAAGCAATTCAGAATTATAATACGAAAGTCTAGAATTGATACCAAAGCGCGCCCTCAAAGGTGATGTAAGCAATCCTGATCGGGTTGTAGCTCCGATCAAGGTAAATGGCGCCAATTCAATCTGAACACTTCTTGCGCTTGGCCCGCTATCGATCATAATGTCGATGGTATAGTCCTCCATTGCCGAGTATAGGAACTCTTCCACGATCGGACTTAACCTATGTATTTCATCTATGAATAATACGTCCTTCTCTTCCAAGTTGGTCAGTAAACCAGCTAGATCACCTGGCTTATCTAAAACTGGCCCACTCGTTGTTTTTATGCCCACTCCTAATTCATTGGCTATAATATTGGCCAGCGTGGTTTTACCTAAACCAGGAGGGCCATGCAGCAAGACATGATCAAGCGCTTCGCCTCGTTGACTTGCAGCTTGAACGAATACCTTCAAGTTCTCAATGATAGACTCCTGACCGGTAAAATCGTCAAACTGTACCGGTCTCAATACCTTTTCAATATCCTTATCGGACTGAGATAATTCTGAAGAATCTGGATCAAGGTAATTATTCATGCTTTCGCAAATGTAGGAAGAGGCTTGATGATATTGAACATAAAAAAACCCGCACTAAGGCGGGTTTTATATTCTCTTGATATTCGATGTTAATGACCTGCACCACCATCCAACTCACCTTCTTCTAAAGGAACAATCTGAGGTACAAAATCTTGTTCTTTTCCAGGTTTGCTATAGTCATACGCCCATCGGTGAACAACTGGTAGTGGACCTGGCCAGTTACCATGAATCGGCTCTACAGGAGTAGTCCACTCCAATGTATTCGATCCCCACGGATTCTGACTTGCTTTTGGCCCTCTATACATGCTGTAGAAGAAGTTAAACATGAAAATGAACTGAGAAAGTGCACCAATGATGGCGAATATTGATATCATCTCATTGAGCGAAACAAATTCATCAAACATTGGAAACTCACTATTTGAATAATATCTTCTTGGCATTCCCGCAAGCCCTAAGAAATGCTGTGGGAAGAATACTCCGTATGCTGAGATAAACGTTAACCAAAAATGAGCATAACCCAATTTTCTATTCATCATCTTACCATACATCTTAGGGAACCAGTGGTATACACCAGCAAACATCGCCAACACAGCAGACAATCCCATTACGATGTGGAAGTGAGCTACTACGAAGTATGTATCGTGTAAGTTAATATCCAATGCACTATCAGCAAGAATGATCCCTGTAACACCACCCGAAATGAATGTTGACACCATTCCGATGGAGAATAACATTGCAGGTGTAAATCGAATATTTCCTTTCCATAACGTTGTGATATAGTTAAACGCTTTAACAGCAGATGGAATCGCAATAAGCAATGTGGTAAACGTAAATACTGAACCTAAGAAAGGATTCATACCTGTAACGAACATGTGGTGACCCCAAACGATGAACGAAAGGAATGCAATAGCCAAGATAGATCCGATCATCGCACGGTAACCAAAGATTGGCTTTCTCGCATTCGTAGCAATCACTTCCGAAGTAATACCCAAGGCTGGAAGCAATACGATGTATACTTCAGGGTGACCTAGGAACCAGAATAAGTGTTCGTACAAAATCGGACTACCACCCGTTTGCTCTAAAACCTCACCAGCAATGTGAATATCACTTAGATAGAAGCTTGTTCCAAACATGCGGTCAAAAATCAATAATAGTGCCGCTGAAAACAAAACTGGGAATGAAAGCACCCCAATAATAGCGGTTACAAACAATGCCCAAATACTCAAGGGAAGTCTAGTCATCGTCATTCCCTTTGTTCTCAGGTTAATTACTGTTACTACATAGTTCAAACCACCTAAAAGTGACGACACAATGAACAATGACATACTCACCAACCAAAGCGTCATACCCAAACCAGACCCAGGCATTGCCTGTGGCAGTGCACTCAGCGGAGGATATACTGTCCAACCACCTGAAGCAGGACCTGTTTCAATAAACAATGAGAACACCATTACTACACTGGAGGCTAAGAAGAACCAGTAAGAAAGCATGTTCATGAAGCCAGAGGCCATATCTCGTGCTCCAATCTGAAAAGGGATAAGAAGATTTGCAAATGTTCCACTTAATCCTCCAGTGAGAAGGAAGAACACCATTATGGTACCATGTATGGTTACCAAAGCCAAATACATATTAGGGTCCAAAATACCTTCTGGTGCCCACTTATCTCCAAGGAAGAAGTTCAAGATCCAAAAGGATTCTCCTTGCCACCCTAGTTGAAGTCTGAACAAAGACGACATAATCATACCGATTACTGCCATTATCATTCCTGTGATTAAGAATTGCTTCGAAATCATTTTGTGATCCATACTGAAGATATACTTCGATATGAATGTCTCTTCGTGGTGATGATCGTTTTTATGTGCTGCTTCTGTTGCCATATTCTATTATTGTTCGATCATTGAAATTTCGTTACCTGATAATTTTATTTCTGATGCTACTCCTTCATCAGCTGGTTGAATGCTTTCGTTGAAAGTCTTTTGCTCAGAAATCCATTTGTTATACTCTTCTTGCTCTACTACCTTGATTACCATCTTCATGTTGTAGTGAGCTGCTCCACAAATCTTATTGCATAAAAGCATGTAATCAAACTCAGGGTTATTGGTTTTCTCACGCATTTCAGCCGTGCTGATTGTAGGAACGAAGTTGAGTGTAGTAGTCATGCCGGGAACACAGTTCATTTGTGACCTGAAGTGAGGCATATAAGCACTGTGAATAACATCTCTACTTCTAAAAATGAATTCGATGCTCTTTCCTTTTGGAATGTAGAATTCATTCTTTAAAAGCACATCATCGTCACCTGATACTAGGCTTGCGACATCCAATCCTTCAAAAGATGAAACTCGCTCCAATTGTCTTTTTCTCTTCGCAATAGTTTCTGTAAGCTCTTCATCCTTAATTCCACCTTTTGGAGCTTTAGCCAATTCCTCCTCTAAATAAAGAATATCTGCCTTAAGCTCTTCTTGCATTTGAGCAACTGAGCCGTTGGTAATAACTCCCAAAGGATTGGAAGAAGAAATCATATTATAATTCGATGCTCCCAACGTTGAATCTGAACCTGAATAACGAGCCGTCCAGTCAAATTGTTTAGGGTACAATTCAATCGTCACAGAACCTTCTGGTGCTTCATCAGTAATGTCAATCCATGCAGATAAACCATATACGATGATTACTGCTAAAAACACAGCAGGAACGGTTGTCCACAAAAGCTCTAACTTGTTGCTATGTGTGTAGAAGTATGCCTTTCTATCCTTTGAGAATGTATACTTAAACGCAAAATAGAAAAGGAACACATGTGTTACAACAAACACGAGTGTAATGATCAAAAAGTTGAATCCCAACAATTGGTCAAGTAAAACACCATGCTCAGATGCAGATTCAGGCAACAAAAGAGGAACATATTTCACGTAAAGCCAAGCGAAAAACGCGAAGTAGCCGAACATGAATAAAAACATCATTTTTCCCTGATAGCTGTTTTCAGCATCCGTAGGAACATAGGAAGTATCACCCTTGAGTTTAGAGGTTCCTTCAAATACTCGCATTAACTGCCAAATGGCAAGAGAAGCGAGAACAATGGCTAGTATAATTAAAATCGATACCATATTTACTGTCTTTCCTTTATCCTACTACTTAATTAATGTGGTGATGTAAACTCTCTTCGAGCATTGGGTGATTTTTAACCAATAGAGATCTCTTAGCTAATGCACCAAGAACTACATATAGGAATAAACCAAGAAAACCCAAGAAAGTTCCAATTTCAACTAATCCAATTGTACCGTGATCCTTCATGGCTCCGGGAGAAATGATCATGAATACATCCATCCAGTGTCCAAAGAATATGATTACTCCAACAAACATCAAGAAACCAGCATTGCGCTTAGCGTCCTTAGACATAAGGAGTAGCATTGGGAAAATAAAATTGATCAACAATGTTCCCCAAAACAACCATGTGTAATCATTGATTCTTGCTTGAAAATACATCACCTCTTCAGGGATATCTGAATACCAGTAAAGCATGAACTGACAAAAGAACAAATACGTCCACAAGAAACTAATGGCAAAAACCCATTTTCCCATGTCGTGCATATGGCTGTCGTTTACAAAGTCCATGAGCCCTTTGCCCTTTAAGTAAACCACCAACAAAGTCATCATCACCATTCCGCTGATCCACATTCCAGAGAAAATGTACCAACCGAATATGGTAGAAAACCAGTGTGTGTCGATGCTCATGATCCAATCCCAGCTTGCAGTAACTGAAGTGTATCCGAAAAACACCAAAAACACAGCGGCCAAGGTTTGGTTCTTGATAAAGAATGGCTTGGGTTCTGCAGTCAATTCATCTTCCATTAAAGAACGCTTTCTAAAAAGCATTGTAAACCAGATGTACACACCTAAGTATGCAATCGTTCTGATCCACCAAAATGGAAGGTTCAAATAGGCTTGCTTGTGTGCGATCACCTCATCATAATGTGGTGAAGCAGGATCATACAAATCGGCATCCATCCAGTGATAAATATGATGGAAATGAAAAGTCCCAGCAAGAAATACCAAAATCAACGCAACCGACCCAATTGGAAGGTAAGCAGCTACGCCTTCAAAAATTCTTTTCAAAACAGTAGGCCAACCTGACTCAGCTGCATACTGCACTGCCAAAAAGAATGTACCAGTAAGTCCAACTCCGAAGAAGAAGAACCCACTTATCAAAATGCTTGTCCAAACGCGCTGGCTAGCATGATCACCACCAAAGAAGCCAAGCACAATTGATAACAGACCTACTGCCATCAAAATGAAGGTTAACTTCTTAGCTCTACCGTCAAATACGTATTCCATAGTTGTGATTCCGTTTAGTTATTCATTGCTGTTTCATCAGACATCGTGCTTGCTTCTGCCGCTGTTGAATCAGAAGTAGCTTCAGGTTTAGCATCTCCTTCTGGATTCTGAAGGGTTTGAACGTAACGTATTACAGTCCATCGCTCTTCTATGTTCAACTGTGAAGAATGCGAGCCCATTAGGTTTTTACCATAAGCAATAGTATGAAACATTTTACCCTCTGGAAGATTCTTCAATGAAGCGCTATTGTATGCTGGGGGTGGTGGATGACCACCTGCAGTAACTGTAGGTCCATCTCCTGCACCTTCAACTCCGTGGCAATGCCCACAGTATTTCGTATAAATTACTTTTCCATCTGCCAATACCTGCTCAGATGAAGGAAGTGGGTTTTTAAGCAATGTTCCAGCCATTTCATAGCCTTCAGTAGTATTCGGAATTCCATAAGGTAGGTAGCCTCTTGCTATAGAACCTTCTGCGGGCTTTCTTGCTTCCATGCTGTCAGCATAGTTGCTGTTTCCTGAATAAGGTTCCAAAGCAGGCGTTCGGTACATGTCAGGCATGTATTCTACCCCCGGACTTTGATTTTGTGAGCCACATGATACAATATAAAAGCCCATCATGACTGCGGCAACCTTAGAAAACAAGTATAGTGTATTCTTATTCATGCCTATTTTTCAAAAATTTCAACAGGATTAGTCTCTTTCAAAATTGTACGAATCTCTTCATCAGAAACTCCAGAATTTTCGTCTTTAGAAATCTCAATTGCAAAGTGATCATCTGTAGTTCTTGGATGCGGATTTCTGGCAGGCATTCCTGGGAATGTTCTGTTTCTTATCAAATAAGTAATCGCCATACCATGCGCTGCGCACAACACTGTAAACTCAAATGTTATCGGAATAAACGCTGGTAAATTCTGATACAATGTATTGTTTGGTTTACCACCTATGTTCATTGGCCAATCTTCAATCATGAAAAACCACATCCCTATCAATGCCAATGTTAAAGCCGTAAGACCATAAAGAAAAGCGGTAATTGCTAATCTTGTCCACTTGATTCCAAGCACATTTTCCAAACCATGAACTGGAAATGGAGAATAAACATCCTTGATGCGAAGATTCTTAGACAAGATGCTTTTGGCACCGTCTACCATGATCTCGTCATCATCATAAAGCGCATATATTGCCTTACTCATCTTAGTGTTGATTTTTATAGTTGTCACCTGAAGACTTCAAAATAGACTTCAATTCATTCAATGCTAATACTGGGAAGAATCTGCTGAACAAAAGGAAGAGTGTAAAGAAAATTCCGATCGTTCCTAAAAAGATTCCGATATCCACAAACGTTGGGTGGAACATACTCCAGCTAGAAGGTATGTAATCTCTGTGAAGTGAGGTTACAATGATTACGAAACGCTCAAACCACATTCCGATATTTACGAAAATCGAAAGGATGAACGAAACGATTAAACTCGTTCTCAATTTCTTGAACCAGAATAGCTGTGGAGTAATTACGTTACACGTCATCATCGACCAGTATGCCCACCAGTAAGGACCAGTTGCTCTGTTCAAGAATGCATAGGCCTCATATTCCACACCTGAGTACCAAGAAATGAATAACTCTGAAAGGTATGCTACACCCACCATCGAACCTGTAATCACGATAACAATGTTCATGTATTCAGCATGTTTGATTGTGATGTACGATTCCAAGTGCAGCACTTTTCTGGCAATCAACAAGAGTGTTTGCACCATTGCAAATCCAGAGAAAATTGCTCCTGCAACGAAATAAGGAGGGAAAATGGTAGTATGCCATCCAGGAATTACTGAAGTTGCGAAGTCCATAGATACGATGGAGTGCACTGAGAACACAAGCGGAGTAGCTAAACCTGCAAGAACAAGTGAAACTTCTTCAAAACGAATCCAAGCTTTTGCATTTCCCGTCCATCCAAAGCTCAATACACTATAAGCCATTTTAGAAACAGGCTTAACAGCTCTATCTCTAATTGTGGCAAAATCAGGTATCAAACCGATGTACCAAAACACCAATGAAACAGAGAAGTAAGTAGAGATGGCAAATACGTCCCAAAGAAGAGGCGAATTGAAGTTTACCCACAATGAACCAAATTGATTTGGAAGTGGGAACACCCAATAAGCCATCCAAATGCGGCCCATGTGAATACCTGGGAACAAAGCCGCCATCATTACTGCAAAAATGGTCATCGCTTCTGCGGACCGGTTAATTGCCATTCTCCACTTTTGGCGGAACAACAAAAGAACGGCAGAAATCAACGTTCCCGCGTGTCCAATACCTACCCACCAAACGAAGTTGGTGATATCCCAAGCCCAATCAACGGTTGTGTTTAATCCCCAAGTTCCGATACCACGACCGATGGTGTATAGGATGCAACCTAAACCCCAAAGTGCCACCATTACCGAAATGGAGAATACGATGTACCAATATTTATTGGCTTTACCTTCTACAGGAGCGCACACATCTTCAGTAATCTGATGATAGGTCTTGTTACCTAAAATGAGTGGTTCTCTTATCGCTGCTTCTCTTTGCATATGAACTGGTTAATTCAATTATGATCACGCAGTGTGTTCTGCTGAATTTTCTACGTTTCTAACTTTAGTTTGGTACCAAACGTTCGGTTTAACACCGATCTCTTCTAGCAAGTGGTATGCACGATCATTCATCGCATGCTCACGAACTTTTGAAGACTTATCATTGATATCACCAAAGGTGATGGCGTTGGTAGGACAAGAAGAGGCACAAGCCGTTTGGATTGACCCATCAGGAACTCGTGTACCCGCCTTCTTCGCTTCAAGCTTTCCAGCCTGAACACGCTGCACACAAAGGCTGCATTTCTCCATTACTCCTCTAGATCTAACCACAACATCTGGGTTAAGTACCATACGAGCCAAATTATCTTGTGAAGGATTCACATCCGTAAACTTGCTGTCGCCAACATAGTTGAACCAATTGAATCGTCTCACTTTATAAGGACAGTTGTTCGCACAATACCTCGTGCCGATACATCTGTTATATGTCATTTGATTGTATCCTTCATCACTGTGCGTTGTTGCCGCTACAGGACAAACAGTTTCACAAGGAGCATGATTACAGTGCTGACACATTACCGGCATGTAACCTACTTCAGGATAATCAGAAGGAATCTCCATCTGATCGTAGTTCTTATCCTGATTCAAATCTCCATGAATATCTGGATCGGCATCACTGCTGTAATAACGGTCTATTCGCAACCAGCTCATTGTTCTGGTTCTATTTACCTCATCTTTCCCGACAACTGGAACGTTGTTTTCTGAATGACAAGCTGTAACACAAGCGCCACAACCGATACATGTATTTAGATCAATGGATAATCCCCAACGATGACCTAAATCAATGTCATGAGAAGCCCACAAGTCGAGTTGATCTACTGGTACTTTCTCGCCATAGGCATTGGCAATTTTCTCAACAGGGTTCCAATGTTCGCGATCGTTTTGATTGAAGTCAGAAAGGGTAGTTTCATTCAATATCTTTCTACCCATCATCGTGTGATGGGTTTGTGTAGAGGCAATATTGTATCGTCTTTCAATCTTTTCAACCGTTACAGGTGAAGCGTACTGCACAAAACCATTCACTACTGGAAGCATGGCAAATGCGTTTTCACCGATCAATCGATCACCCTCATATCCTTTTCCATAACCCAGCGCCACACCAATGGTTCCTTTCTTTTGTCCAGGAGAAGCTACTACTGGCAATTCAACAGAAGAACCATTTACAGTAACTCTAACCATGCCTGATTTTTGCTGTTCACCCATCAGTGTATTCAAGCCTTGATCGCGCATGTCAGCCGGATTCATCGTGACATACTGATCCCACACAACTTTCGTCACCGGATCTGGAAGTTCTTGCAACCAAGGGTTATCCGCATTGATTCCAATTCCGATTCCAGTCTTTACATAAAATGCTACCTCCCACCCATCAACTGAAGATGATAATACTGAAGCTGCCGCAGAAACTGCTTCGTTATTGAATACAGGCTCAACTGCTATTTCAGGCATTGGCATCGTAGCGACACCATCCTGAACAGACTTATTCCATTTACTTGCAAAAATCACCGATGGATCGTCAGAGGCAGTCACCTCGCTATTCCAGCGCTTCTTTAAAACATCATAGTATGAATCAGAAGAACCCATCCAAGACATCAATGTGTCTTGCCATTGTCTCGTATTGTTTATCGGGTTGATTGCTGGCTGAGCAAATGTCAATTCATTCGAAAATGGATTCGCATCGTTCCAGCTTTCTAAATAATGATGAACTGGAAGCACATAACCCGCATTCTGAGATGTAAAATCAGGCTTTTCAGCAAAAGAAACAACCGTTTTCACCTTGGCCATAGCATCAGAGAAGCCCCAAGAAGCTGGCATCGTATAAACAGGATCAGCATCCATCACTAGCAGCATATCAACGCTACCTGCATTCATTTCTGCAACCAATTCTGCAGCTGCTGCATCGCTTCCTTTTCTCAAGTGAATCGGATTCGAAAAATCAATAGTAGAACCGTAGTTACCTAGCATCTCATTGATGCCATTTACTACTGCCTGAATATTAGGATCGTTTGAATCACAAATAACCAATGACTGACCTTTCGCTGCAACCAATTTAGCTGCTGCATCTTTGATCTTTCCTTCTACATTATTATCATCGGCAATCAATGAGGCAGAAATTTTATCGCTGCTTCCCATCATTCCGGCAATTGCATTTCCAAGCATTGCCACTGCAGCTCCCATTTCTGATGGCTTGATAGCTCCTCGAACGTCCGCATTGGAACCTGTAGTAGACATGATTGTCTCAAACTGGTAATGCTTGCTCATGTTCTCTCCGGGAATTCTGTTTTTCGAGAAATCCCTCGCAAATCCGATTGGATTAATCCAGTTAACTAAAAAGTCGGCTCCAAAGCTTACAACAACTTTTGCTTTATCAAAATGATAACCTGGAATCAACTCTAAACCATGCGTTCTCTTGTTTGCCTCCAACATACCTGAAGCAGAAACCGCATCGTGCATAACATGCTTTACTGAAGCTGCTGCCGCAGCACCTTCTTCCGTTGATTCACCAGCACCTTGAACCCAAGAAGCGAAATCATTCAACAGAGCCGCAGATGACGGACTAATCATGGTAGAAGATAATACACGAATATTACCTCCGTTGGATCGGATACTTTCAATCTGATCTATCAATTCAGCATGAGCTGTAGCCCAATCAATAGAAGCCCCCGATTTAAGAGGACCATCAAATCTTCTCTTATTATAAAGGGAAAGTACGGACGAGTTCACTCGAGCACTAACGCCACCTTTGGTGGTCTTAGAAAGCTTATTTCCTTCAATGTGAATAGGACGTCCTTCTCTTGTCTTTACCAAGACGCTTGCAAAATCGTAACCATCAAAGTAAGTAGACGCATAGTAGTTCGCTATGCCCGGCATTACTTCATCAGGTTTTACAACATAAGGCAAACTTTTCACCACGGGTGTTTCACACGCTGCGAGAGTCGCTGCTGTAATTCCAAAACCCATGAATTTTAAAAAGTCTCTTCGACTTGTGTTGGTAGAGTCTAAATCTTTATTCGCAAGAAACTGATCAATTGGTAACTCTTCAGAAAATTCTTTCTCTGCACCCTTAACAAATGACGGTGCCTTTTCGAGCTCCTCTGTTCCTCTCCAGTATACTTTATTATTGCTCATAGTGTTCAATCACATGGATTAATAGTGACACTTAACACACTCCAGACCACCGATGTGTTCTACAGTGAATGTTTCGAGGCCTTCGCCTTTATATTTTTCTACTAGTTCAGCATGAATTGACTCATAATAGCCATTGTTATCCATGCTAACATTTGTTTCTCTGTGGCAGTTAATACACCAACCCATGGTCAATTCAGAGTACTGATAAACCTCATCCATCTCTTCAATTGGTCCGTGACAAGTTTGACACTCCTGCTTCCCAACTACTACGTGCTGGCTATGGTTGAAGTAAACAAAGTCTTGAAGGTTGTGAATACGCACCCACTCAATTGGTTTTTGCTCGTATCCTTCAGTGTACTGTAATTTATCTGGATCCCAACCGATGGCATCGTAAATTTTAGCAATCTCTTTCGTTCCTGACACTTTACCTTCTTGAACGCCCATGTGGCAGTTCATACAAATATTCACAGAAGGAATACCCGCAGCTTTTCCTTTCTCAACAGAATTGTGACAGTATACACAGTTGATACCATTTTGACCAGCATGGATTTTATGTGAGAACCAAATGGGTTGTTTTGGTTGATAACCTTGATAAACGCCAATACCATTTAACATATCCCAAGTAAGCACGCCAACGTAGGTTGCAATTAGCAAGAACACTGCGACCATTACAGCCTTGTTCTTGGTGAAGAAACCGATGAATTCAGAAAACATGTCTGATGAAGGCTCTGGCTCCTCGTTTTCTTTCTGACGATTTAGGTTGGTAAGGCTTTTGTTCACTCCCCACAATACGCGGAAAACAACAAAAAGCACAGCAATGATAACGATCAACCACAGTGTTGGGTTACCTGCAGATTCAGAAGCAGCACCAACAGCAGCTCCACCGTCAGCTGTTGTAGCCGCAGCAGGCGTTTCTGGCTGCCAATTATCAATGTAATCCAATAATGCAACAACCTCATCTGTAGACAAGGCCATAGGTGTCATTACCGTTTTATTGTACTCTTCAAACAGCTGTTTGGCATAAGGATCTCCAGTCTCCTTCATGTAGCCTTGAGAGTTCTTTATCCAAGCAATGATAGCATCATCGCTACCAGTCCGTTCCGCCCAGCTAGCGCGAGCGCCTTGAAGCGCAGGACCAATAACTTTTTTATCAATCTTATGACAAGCTGTACAATTGCCTTTGTAAAGCGCCTCGCCATCTTGAGCGGTCGCTGGCGATGACATTAGGAGCATGGACACAATACCGGTTACTGTCAGTAACTTTTTAGTCAGGCTCACCCACGTATTTCGCATAGATTCTTTCAATTTTCGTTGTAAAAGGGCGGTCAGAAAGCGGTGGCAAATTTATAAGAATGAGGATATGAGCGTTAACATTTATTTAAAAATCAGCCTACATAGTTTAATTTAAAATCATTCTATATAATTTATTCTATTCTCTGATTTTCAATTATTTATTTTCAGTCTTTTTATACGCTCATTACTTAAAATTCTAAACCCGAGTAACTTCGCAAAAAACCAAAATATGAGGAAAATCATTGCAATCACCTTTGGAATTATGCTGTTTTCAGTGTGTTCGATCGCTCAATCTGTTGGCATTGTGCAAACTAAAGTCGTGGTTGCAAAAGATTCCACTCAAGATTCAACGAGCATAGAAATGTCAGATGTAATGTCTAGATACCTCCATTTGATGGACAGCATTGACGCCAAATCATTGAAAAGCACGGGATATCGCATTCAGGTATTTTCTTCCTCTGGTCCAAACGCCAAAAAAGAGGCGCTTCAAAGCCAATCAGACTTTCTCAAGATTTACAGAGATTACCCTTCGTATACAAAATGGAACTACCCCAATTGGGTTGTTCGATTAGGTGATTACAGAACCCATTTGGAAGCCATGGAGTTCCACAATGAAGTGACCTCCATATTTCCTGCTTCGTTCATTGTAAAAGACGAAATAAACGTTGAATAAAGGGATCGGATTATAGCTTTCGAGCTACTTCTACCTCTTCGTATCCTTCAATGATATCTCCAACTTGTATATCGTTGTACTTATCAATATTCAAACCGCATTCAAATCCGGCTTTCACCTCCTTCACATCATCCTTGAATCGTTTCAATGAACCAAGGCTGCCATTGTATTGCACAATACCATCGCGGATCAATCGCACTTTAGTGTTTCTAGACACCGTGCCATCCAAGACATAGCATCCAGCAATGGTTCCAACCTTACTGATCTTGAAGGTTTCGCGAACTTCAATGTTACACACCACTCTCTCCTCGATTTTCGGCTTAAGCATTCCTTCCATTGCAGACTTCATATCGTTAATGGCATCATAGATGATAGAATAAAGTCGAATCTCAACGCCTTCATTTTCGGCATGCTTTCTTGCTTGTGCCGATGGTCGCACTTGGAATCCGATGATAATTGCATCCGAGGCAGTTGCCAATAAAACATCCGATTCAGAAATCTGACCCACTGACTTGTGAATGACTTGGATCGCGATGTTTTCTGTAGACAATTTAAGCAGGGAGTCTGCCAAAGCCTCAACAGATCCATCTACGTCACCTTTGATAATCACGTTTACTTCATGGTAATCTCCCAATTGGATGATGTCACCGATATCTTCGAGCGTTCTTCTTCTTTGCGTCCTAATGCTTTGCTCACGTTGCAATTGTTGGCGTTTGGTAGCAATATTCTTGGACTCTCTTTCATCATCCATAATAAGGAAAGTATCGCCTGCGCTAGGAGCACCGTTCAATCCCAATAAGCTGACTGGGTGAGATGGCCCCGCTTCTTCAATTGGCAGCCCACGTTCGTTGAACATGGCCTTCACCCGTCCGTAGTAACTTCCCGCAAGCATAATATCACCTATTCTTAGCGTTCCAGATTGAACGATCAAGGTTGATGTATATCCACGTCCTTTGTCTAGTGTAGCCTCAATGATGGTTCCTCGCGCGTTCTTGTTAGCATTTGCTTTCAACTCAAGCAATTCTGCTTCAAGGAGCACTTTTTCGAGCAACTCATTGACGTTTAACCCTGTTTTAGCACTTATTTCTTGGCATTGGAATTTACCACCCCAATCTTCCACTAAAATGTTCATGTTGGCCAACTGCTCACGAATCTTATCAGCATTGGCGCCATCTCTATCGATCTTGTTGAATGCGAAAATCATAGGAACACCAGCTGCTTGAGCATGATTGATGGCTTCTACCGTTTGAGGCATTACTGCATCATCTGCAGCAATTACGATAATCGCAATATCGGTGACTTGAGCACCACGAGCACGCATTGCTGTAAAAGCCTCGTGACCTGGAGTATCGAGGAAGGTAATCACTTTTCCACTTTCAAGCTCAACACTGTAAGCTCCAATGTGCTGCGTAATACCTCCTGCTTCTCCAGCGATTACATTTTCTCTTCGGACATAATCGAGAAGCGAAGTCTTACCGTGGTCAACGTGCCCCATTACAGTGACGATTGGCGGACGTTCTTCCAACGAATCAGGATCATCCACTTCTTCCTTATCTACAGACTCCTGAATATCCGCGCTAATGAACTCAACGGTGTAACCAAATTCTTCAGCAAGCATGGTCAGCGTTTCTGAGTCTAAACGTTGGTTGATGGATACCATCATACCAATAGACATACACATTGAAATTACCTCTGTTGGAGACACATTCATCATGGTAGCCAATTCACTTACCGTAACGAATTCCGTTACCTTAAGTGTCTTTTGATCCTCTTCTGCTTGTTCGAGCTCTTTTTGAAGCTTTTCACTAACAGCATCTCTTCTTTCTCTTCTGTATTTTGAACGCGTGGTTTTACCCTTGCTTTTCAAAGCAGCAAGTGTCTCTCTTACTTGGCTTTGAATTTGCTCTTCAGTGAGCTCCAGTTTTGGAGCAGATTTTGGTTGACCACCTTTCTTAAAAGGAGGGAGTTTTCCATCTTTCTGGAATGATTCCTTTGTTTTTTCAGGAGTTCCCGGAGTGATTCTCTTTCTTTTACGTTTGTTTCTAGCATCATCAGTTGAGCTGGATGCATCCGGTTTTTTCGGAATTTTCTTCTCCGGTAGATCGATCTTACCAATGAATTTCGGGCCGTCCAATTTTTCGGCCTTAGCCTTCATCAACTGAGGTTCCTCTGTTGTTGGAGTGTCTGTACTTTCATCGGCAGAATCGGTTTGCAGGTCTTCTTCTGATTCTTTCGTTTCAACTTCCTTAGTAGCTTTAGCTTCCTCGGCAATTTTCTCCTTTTCAACCTTTTCCTCTTGTTCCTTTTCAGCTTTCTTCTTTGGTCGATTGGACTTAATTGATGAAAGATCAATTTTTCCGACAACATTCGGTCCACCTTCGCGCGGACCGGACGATTTTGCTTCTTTAGATTCTTCGGGTTTCTCTTCCTTTTCAGGCGCTGGAGCAGCTGTTTTAGGCGCTTTTTTCTCTTCAACAATTTTTTCAGCAGGAGCAGGTTCATCCTCTATCAAAGAAGCAGGATCAGCCATACCACCAACATTCTTAATCAGAATTTCTTCTTGATCTTGAACGGTCTCCGTCTTTGTCTTTTTCTGATCGTCAAGGGTAATGGTCTCACGAACGACCTTGGTTTGACTCAGTTCATTCGATTGCTGCTTCTTCGCACGATCGGGTGCGAACTCATCCATGAGCAATTGATAGGCATCTGCCTCAATCTTGGTATTTGGACGGGCTTCAATGGTGATGCCTTTCTTCGCCAAGAACTCAACCACGGTAGGTAGTCCTACATTAAACTCTTTTGCTGCTTTACTTAATCGTATTGGTGCGCCTTCTGCCATAAATATGTTACGAATCTCGTGATTTTATAAGACTATAGATTATTCGAACTCAGATTTTAAGATCCCTACGATTTCTTTAACCGTTTCTTCTTCAAGATCTGTTCTCTTAACCAAGTCTTCAACAGTTAGTTCTAGAACACTCTTTGCAGTATCGCAACCGATGGCCTTGAGCTCGTCAATGATCCAATGATCGATTTCATCTGCAAATTCTTCTAGATCAACATCTTCATAATCGTCTTCAGACTCTCTGAAAACGTCAATTTCATATCCAGTTAATTTTCCTGCCAACTTAATGTTATGACCACCTTTTCCGATTGCAAGTGAAACTTGGTCTGGCTTTAAAAATACACTGGCTCGGGCGTTTTCATCATCCAACTTAATGGACGTAATTTTCGCTGGACTCAAAGAACGTTGGATAAACAACTGAGCGTTGCTCGTAAAGTTGATCACATCGATGTTTTCGTTGCGCAATTCGCGAACGATGCCATGAATTCTAGATCCCTTCATACCCACGCAAGCGCCTACTGGATCGATTCTATCATCGTAAGACTCTACCGCCACTTTTGCTCTTTCTCCTGGTTCGCGTACGATTTTCTTGATGGTAATCAATCCGTCAAAAATCTCAGGAACTTCCATCTCGAACAAGCGTTCAAGGAACGAAGGAGATGTTCGAGACAAGATGATCACCGGGCTGGTATTCTTCATATCAACCTTGCTAACAACAGCTCTTACCGTATCGCCTTTCTTGAAGTAGTCGGTTGGGATTTGCTCCATTTTAGGAAGTACAAGCTCATTTCCTTCGTCATCCAAAACAAGGATTTCTCGCTTCCAAATTTGGTACACTTCACCCGTGATGATGTCACCAACGCGATCTTTATACTTCTTGTAGATGCTGTCTTTCTCCAATTCTTGAATTTTAGACTGAAGGTTTTGACGCATTGAAAGGATGGCTCTTCTGCCAAAATTTTCAATCTTCAATTCCTCTGAAGCTTCTTCACCGATTTCAAAGTCAGGCTCGATTCTAATGGCTTCGCTGTATTCAATTTCAGTCAATGGATCTTCTACAGCCCCATCTTCTACGATGGTTCTGTTTCTCCAGATCTCTAAGTCGCCTTTATCAGGATTGATGATGATGTCAAAATTCGCATCATCTTCAAATTCACGAATAATCATTCCGCGGATCACATCTTCGAGGATGTGCATCATCGTCACACGATCTATATTTTTAAACTCTTTAAAGTCCTGAAACGACTCAATTAATTCATCAGCATTCATGATCGCACTGTTTATTTAAACGATATTAAAATTTTTGTTTCTCTTATATTCTCCCAAGCAACAACTTCCTCTCGCTCAGGTAATTTTTTCTTTTTTGAAGCGGGTAATTTTACTTTGAGGCTTTCCCCTACTTCAAGCAATTCACCTTTCAACTCTGCACTATCCTGCAGAATTATTTTCACCTCTCTACCAATATTTTTCTCGAATTGCCTTCTGTCTCTCAGTGGTTTATCAATACCTGCTGATGAAACCTGCAATTCAAAATCTTCTTGTTCGCGGTCTAAATTTGATTCGATTTGCCGGCTAACGGCCACGCAGTCGTCTATCGTTACGCCAGACATACCGTCAATTTCAACAACTATTCTGTTGTTGGAGCTCACGCTCAACTCGACTATGAACATGTCTGTTCCTTCGAGTTTTTCTTCCACTAATTGCCGTATGTAGCTCTCTGAAATCATATTTTATCCGCAAAAAAAATGAGGGGAACTCCCCTCACTTCTTTCTTTTCAGGTGCAAATATAGAAAGATTATTCTCTAAATGACTAGTCTACTCTTATTCCGTTTTTATAAACCATCACATTGAGCACATTGCCCTTATCGTCATAATTGATGGCTTTTCCATCAGGTACCCCGTCTTTGTAATTCCGCACACTGATCAATGTACCCGTTTGGTTCCACATTTTGCTTTTACCAACGAGCCTGTCCATGCTGTAGGCTTCTTCTCGCATTTTAGCGCCATGCGGATAGTAATAGACGCTCTTGCCATCTTTCGAGCCGTTGGAATAGGTGGTTGAATAATCCAAGTTTCCGGAATCATAGTAATATTCCCATTTTCCTTCTTTCAAACCATCCTTGTAGCTTCCCGACTCTCTGGTCTTTCCATTAATGTATCCGTATTGCCAACTCCCAGTTTTCTTTCCCTGGTTTTGTTCACCTTGATAATTGAGCTTTCCATTATCAAAGTAACCTTTCCACATGCCGTGCATGATTCCTTTGTCATAGGAACCTTCGTCTTTCAGCTGGCCATTTTGATACCATGCTTTCCACATTCCGTTTTCTTTTCCTTCTAAGAAATCGCCTTCTTGAAGCAACTGGCCGCTTTCAAAAAATGTTTGCCAACGACCATTCTTTTTGTCGTTGTGATAGCTCCCTATCTTCCATTTTGCTCCGTTCTTATAATACATCTTCCACTCTCCTTCGCGCTTTTCCATAACAAATTCACCAGTGCTTTCTACTTGGCCATTATCGAAATAATACACCCATAGCCCGTGCTGCTTACCTTCCTTGAAAGAGCCTTTCATTTCGATTTTACCTTCCTGCGTATACCAAGCCCAATCTCCTTCTTTAAAACCATTCTTATAAACTCCTTCTACATTGAGTTCACCGTTTTCATACCACGTCTTGATCATACCGTCAAGTTTGCCATCGGCATATTCAATGTGCTTCCATTTCTCACCACTCTCGAAATAGTATTTCCACAACCCATTCTTATCGCCATCAACTAAATTTCCTTCTGATTCTAGCTTTCCGTTTATGTGATAGTATTCTGCTCCACCGTTGTAAACAGAATCTTCCACTGCAATTTTCGACTTCAGTGGTCCGTGATCGTAGTAATCATAAACAATTCCTTGGCCCGACTTGAGTGTTTGGATTCGTTCTTTATTCCATCCGTCCACGGGATAGTCCTTCCCATTATTATAGTTGACCACTCGCCATTGATCGCCTTCAGGGAAATAAGATGTCCAATCACCATTTTTCACTCCGTAGTAATACTCGCCCTTTTGACTCAAGTTGCCATTAGGAAACCACTCTTTATAGGAGCTATCGCGCAAGCTTTCGAGCCTTGACATTTGATAAATCAATTTAAAAAACCCTTCTGCCTTGCGCTGTCCGCTTTCATACCAATAGGTCACTTTACCACTTAAAAGACCGTTGTTGAAATGGCTTTCCTCTTGTTTCTTTCCATTTTCATAATAGTAAATCCACTCCCCGTGTTTTTTACCTTGTAAGAAATAACCTTGACTGAAGCGATGCTTGTGAGCATCATCATAAAAAGTTTCAAAGTATTCGGGTTCTATTGTTGCTTGCTTAGAGTCTTGAGCCGAAAGCTCCACGGAGAACGCTATCAATAAGAGGAAAACACACTTCTTCATGGTATCAAAACTAAATTCAAGCGTTTGAGTGAATCCAGTGTGCATGAAAAGTTTTCCCAATGCTATGTTAACTCTAAAAGAGCGCACTAATTAGACTGAAAATATTTCCTTTGTGGCAAAGAACACGAGATGACTGAAGCCTACGTAAAACACACTGTGAAGGATGGAGTTTCCATCATTGAATTTTTCCACCCTCAAAGCAATTCCTTGCCCGGACATATATTGAATGAGCTTGCAGAGACCATTCGAATGGCTGGGAAAAACCCTCAATCATCGGTGATTCTTTTGAAAAGTGGTGGTGAAAAAGCCTTTTGTGCAGGGGCAAGTTTTGATGAATTGATCGCCATAGATAACGAAGAAACCGGAAAGACCTTTTTCAGCGGATTCGCTAGGGTAATCAATGCCATGCGCAAATGCCCTAAGTTCATTATCGGTCGTGTGCAAGGCAAAACCGTAGGTGGAGGAGTTGGCGTTGCTAGTTCTTGCGATTACTGTTTTGCAACGAGCAACGCATCCATAAAACTCTCAGAGCTGGCAGTGGGCATAGGTCCTTTTGTTGTCGGACCAGCAGTTGAGCGCAAGATTGGCAAAGCGGCATTCAGCGAGTTGGCCATAGCAGCTGCTGACTGGCGAAGCTCACTTTGGGCAAAAAACAAAGGCTTATTTGCTGAAGTGTGTGATTCTGCAGAGGAGATGGATTCAGAAATAGACACCTTTATCAGCAAACTAAAATCGTTTAACCCTGAAGCCATGGCCGAAATGAAAAAAATATTTTGGGAAGGCACTGAAAACTGGGACACATTACTTTTGCAACGTGCGCAGGTGAGCGGAACGTTAGTTTTATCTGACTTTACCCGTAACGCAATCAATCGCTTTAAAAAGAAATAACCTAACTAATTTATACTGTAGAAAAGACTGTTTTTACTGCTTTGTATTGGATTATCATCTGCAACAATTCTTGCTCAAGATTCCACTACTGCAGAAGTTAAACCTTGGAAAAAGGGAGCAATTCTAGGCCTAAATTTTTCTCAAACTTATCTAGACAATTGGCAAGGGGGAGGTCAGTCAGCTATCAGCGGAACTGCTTTGGTGAACCTTTTTGCGAATTATAAAAAGGACAAGTGGACGTGGGACAATTCATTTGATGGTGCTTATGGTTTGACGAGCATAGGAGATAATGCAATCTTCCAAAAAACAGACGACCGTATTGAGATCAACTCCAAACTGGGACGAACCACGCCAGTGGTGAATACTTTTTGGGCTGCCATGTTCACATTCAGAACCCAATGGGATGCGGGTTACGATTATGCATCTACTCCAAGCCCGCTTATATCAGATCCGTTTGCTCCAGCGTATATTTTACTGGGTCTTGGTATTGATTACAAGCCAAGCGATGGGTTTTCAGCCTATATATCTCCAGTAACGAGCAAAACAACCATAGTTGATAACCAACGCTTGGCAGATGCCGGAGCATTTGGGGTTGAAGGAGCTACTTATGATGCTTTAGGAGTTAAAACCGCAGATGGCGAACAAATAAGGTATGAAGTGGGAGGATTTGTAAAAGTGCAATACAGCAAAGAAGTGATGAAGAACGTAAAGTTGAGTACGAGAGCTGATTTCTTCTCTAATTATTTGAATAACCCTCAAAACATTGACGTCAATTGGGAAACGCTCATAGCTATGAAAATCAATAGCTTTCTTTCAGCGAGCATTACTACCAACCTTATTTATGATGATGACATCAAGGTTGAAGTTGATCGCAATGACGATGGCATCATTGATGGCAAGGGACCCAGAACACAATTTAAAGAAGTTTTCTCACTCGGTATTCAATACCAATTTTAATCCATTAGCGGAGCCATCAGAAAATTCCGCACAGGAATGCTGACCTCAAATGCTTTGAAGATTTCATCTACGAGTTTGTCGCTTGTAATCAAATCTGGATCGAGGTTGGCGAAGTAATAAAATTGCTTGTTGGCAATGAGCGGCTGCAGGTCTTGAATTTCATCAAATTCGGGCTCCAGCCGCTTATTTTTTTCCCCTCTTATTTCTTGAAATATTTGTTTGAATGCTTTTTCATTGATCAGAGACGCAAACTCGTCTGTATTGTAGAGTATTTCTTGACGAAGCTTCTTTAATTGGTCTTTATCTGGCTGATAGACGCCACCGTAGACTCGCAAATGCTGATTTCCTAACTCTAAGTACATTCCGGTGAGCGAAGTTTCCTTTTTCCCTCCTTTTCCTACCACCGCTGACATTTGAACCTTGTAAGGTGTTTTATCCTTTGAAAAACGAATATCCCTATGGATTCGGAAAATGGCGTCTTTGGGCTGAATGTGGCAAGCGGGATCATATTGCTGCATGCGTAAAATCAAATCGGCCACGAAAGATTCAAACGGCTTTTTGACATGCTTATCATACCTTGTCTTGTTCGCTTGGAACCATTCTCTATTGTTGTTGTCTGCGAGATCTTTGAAAAACTGTTCGTATTCTTTGGTAAACCAAGCCATTGCATTTCATTTGCACGATGATAAGCAAACGATTCAAAAAAATCTCAACGCTTCAGTGTGATTCTAAATGTAGTTCCAACACCAAGTTCAGACTTCAAGACATAAATGCGACCGTTGTGGTATTCTTCGATGATGCGCTTACTGAGCGAAAGTCCTAATCCCCATCCCCTCTTTTTACTCGTGAAGCCTGGCCTGAAAATGGTTTTAAATTGATTTGCCGCAAGTCCTTTGCCAGAATCTGTAAACTCTATGTGCACTTTGTTCTCGAAATCCTCAACATGGATATGAATGCTTCCTTTTCCCTCCATAGCATCCAAAGCATTCTTCACCAGATTTTCGATTACCCATTCAAACAGTGAGCGATTCAGGGTAACCATCACTGGGTGTGCAGGAAATGCTGTGGCGAAGTCGACATTGCGTCCATTGCGATGCTTGAAATAATCCACTCCATCATTGAGCAGAGGAATCAGGTCTTCTTCCTCAAGGGCGGGCTGAGAGCCAATTTTACTGAATCGATCTGTAACCACGAGCAATCGCTCAATATCCTTAGTGAGCTCATTGGCTACTTGCCTATTCTTTTCATCTTCTTTCAATAATTCAATCCAGGCTATCATAGAAGATAGAGGTGTTCCCAACTGATGTGCCGTTTCTTTGCTCATCCCAACCCACACTTGATTTTGCTCCGCTTTACGAGCAGTACTAAACATTAAATATGCAATCACAATAAATAGGCCTATGACTACAAACTGTACAAAGGGATAGTATTTGAGCTGGGTCAACAAAAAGGAGTCTTCATAATAAACAAGCGCTTTTTGACCATTGATTTCCACATCAAAAGGCTCATGTTGACTCAGCATCATTTCAAGGCGTTTTTTCAGTGGTTCTTTATCTGTTAATACCGCCTCATCTACATTGCCTGCCTCAATCACTTTTTGGGTTGCAGAATCCAACAGAATTAGTGGACTTGATGCCGAATTGAGCATAAGCTCAGAGATAAACGACTCTTGCAAATCGGCAAATGTGCTTTTCAATTCAGAAAAAAGCTTTGAGTCCATATAATGCAAAAACACCTTGCTTTCTCCGTAATATGCAATTTCAATCGGCTCATATTGGGCATTCATTTCACCCAAAACTTTTCTCAAGTATTGTTTTTCATCCTCACCTCTCGGTATTGTAATATTTCTGTGTGAAGTGATATCGCCTTTTTCATTGGTGAGTATCACGGGTACCGTGGTATTATCATTCAACACGTTGAGGGCAAAACTCACGTCAGAAATATCAGGTCGTGCCAAGTATTTTGTTGCTTCCAAATACAACTCCACCTTCTTGCGCTCTCCCGATTGCAGTTTATCGAAAAGCTGGCTGGTGTAATGCACCAGGGCTGATCTTTTCTTTACCGCTTCAGCCCAAATTTCAACTTTAGAACGTTCTTCTTGCGCAATTTTATCGACCAGCGATTGGGTATACCAAAGCGACAATCCTACAAAGAGCAAGGCTGCACCAAAGAGCAGCAATTTCCATCGCTGTTTGTTGGAGTATATGTTGTAAGACCTAAACATTACGTGTTACGAGTTTAAGACTATTTCGAACACCATGACGCATTTCGAGTGGCACTTGGATAGGTTAAAAATCATCGTCTTCAAACTCTCCTTCCTTCAGTTTCTTTTTATCAGACTCCGTCTTCTTGATCAGTTTATTGAGCAAATTGGGTGGATCTTGCTTTGTTTTTTGATCAGATGGTTTGCTCTCAGATTGCTGTTTTGACGAGTTAGAGCCACCTTCAGGGTCAAATTCGAATTGAAGTTCGGTCTGTTTTTCCTGGATTGGAGACAGTGAAGAATCATTCTTAAAAACCCCAAATTCTTCTTTCAGCAAACTCTTCACAGTTTTGCCTTCCTCTTGAATTTCTTGTTTGACGTTCTTTTTAATATCGGTGCGCTTAACTTCTACTTTAAAATCATCTGTAGTACCGATCATAGAGAGGTAAATGCGTGTTTTACCGTCATTATCACGCTGAACAAATTCATTGTAAGGTTCCGTTCGATTTTTTAATTCAAGCAATTCACTGAACGCAAAATCAAGTTCATAATCGATAACATTATCAAACGTATGTGTGCCGCTTACATTCAAGTTGAGTGCTGAAGATGCAATCTCCATTTTTGGGATGCTCACAATACCATTTCTTATGGTGATTTGATTTTCAAGGGTTGCAAAACGCACAGTTTGCAATCGCTTTCGCAATTCATCGGTGGAGATAAATAAACGCAGCATGGGTTTCTTTTTAATCTCATCGGCCACGCTGATCAGAGGTTTAAAGTCAATGAGCGCGCCATTGGAAATTTTTAGGTCAATGGACGAAATAATACTCCTCAATTCGAGGTTGAATAATGAATCACAAAATGCTTGGAAATTGACTGTAGCATCTATTCTTCCTTCAAGCACTTCAGAAGGAATAAAGTCTTGCTTGAAGTTATCGAAGGTTTGAAATAGCTGTTTTACGTCTACTTGAAAAGTGGTGAAGTTGGTCTTTATTCCAAATTTGTTTTCACCAAAGCGATATACGCCAATTTTACCCTGCATCGTTCCGCTTTGACTGAGAAACTGGAGGGCAGACGCCTCTACTTTAAACGCATTCATCACAAGATTACCACTGATTTCTTCGGCACGGAATTTCCCCTGTTGAAATGCCCGAGACACAATGGTCAGATCCCAATTGGCCCTTGAAGGAAAAGCAACCACAACTCCACTTTGACTGGACGATGTGGTTGGAAACAAGTCATCCAAGTTGATTTCGCCTGTACGCACTTCGCCTTTGACATCTAAACTGCCTGATTCACTGAAAAAGAAGTTTAGAAATCCATCAGCCGTTCCCTTTAGGTCGAGTTCGCAAGAGTTAATTTTTCCCTTGTACTTGATTATTTCAAGCGAATTATTGACGATGGAAAACGATGCCGTATCAATTCGGTAAATACGCTCATCATCAACGAGGCGAATGTTGGCATCGAAAAGCTGAATACTTCCACTTGCCTTTGCGTTAAGGAAATCTCGCGCTTCAGGGTTTGATGGATTGGAAAGCGTTGTTGAAATGTAGGCGTCAACTAAAAATTTACCCGTTGATGGCCCCATCCACTCAACGCCAAAAAATCCTCCCACTGCTTCTAAGTTTGATTCTAATTTGGCAGAGCCATCAATAGTCGGTATATCGAAATTGACAATTTTAAATTGAGAAGAGAAAGGATCGCCATTAAGCTTCCCTTTTAACTCATTCAAAATGAGTTGTGCAGAAGTGAAGCTCTTTTGATCGCAATTGGTAATCGACCCATTCCCCTTTAATTCGGTTAATTTCAAACTGCTCCCATTCTTATATATACTGCCATCATTCACTGAGAAACTCGCTTCAAAGTTTGGATTGTCTGTTTTTCCAAAAGCACCTTTCAGCGTACAATTGAATGTCAATTCGCCCGAACTGGTGTAATCATCAAAAGCAGATCTAGTTTGGCTCGGAATCAGCGAAAGGGTCTTGATAATATCGAGATCAACACCAATAATGCTCAGGTCGATGCCATCGCCAATAAAGGCGCCAGAAACCTTAAAGTCGAGCGTATTGTCAATAACCAAAACGCCCTTGCGGAAGGCATAGCGCTCGGTAGAAGACACGATATCAAGGTCGGTATCAACTTCAACTTGGCGGTGATGTAGATACGTTGTTCCCTTAATACTGATGTCGTGTACTTCACCTTGACCAAAAACGGCCATGGTATAGTTTTCATCTGAAAAACGGCCGTTGAAATAGAGTTCATCTGCTAGTATATCGTAGCGTTGATCCCTCAATGCATTGTGGTAGCTGAATTCAGTATTTTGAATGTGTACTCGATCCAACTCTAAAAGAAACCCTGTGGTGTCTTTACTCTCTACCCAAATATGGAAATTATCATAGCCTTGGTCATCTACTTTGAGGCGCATGAATCCATCCCGGGTTTCAATTTCATTGATCTTGTATTGCCCATCCAGTATATCAAATAAGTTCAGGTTGAGGTAGACTTTGCGGAAGAAAAACAAAGTATCAGCTTTGCCAATTTTTATCACGTTTTCCTCGGCCCATACGCTATCCATCACCAACGATGCCGAAGGGAATCTTTCTAAAAGAGAAAAGTTAATGTCCGAAACATGAACTGGCGATTGGAGTCTTTTATTAACCTCTTTGACGATGTAATTTCTAACTGGCTCTTCGTACTTTTTGGCAAGGTAATAAGCGCCAATCGCTAGTGCGATCATCGCAAAACAAACCCCAAAAAACCAAGCTAAAAATTTGCGCATACTGAATAAACGACTCTATAGGCCGAATATTCGAAGCTAAGGGCTTAAAGCCTGTTAAAATTTGCGTTTTAGAAGATTTATGAACGCGCGATCTTTAGTTTCTTAGAAACTAGAGCATCCTTAAGTAGCTCACTTCCTTGTCCGTTAAAAATCTCCACCGTCCTCGAGGCAGACCTTTTTTACTCAGCCCTGCAAATGCAGCTCTATCAAGTCTTACAATTTCGTAACCGAGAGCTTCGAACATTCTCCTCACGATGCGATTTCGGCCAGAATGGATTTCCAAACCAATTTCATTGCGCACAGAGCCGTCACCTGCAAAAAGTGCAGTATCAGCTTTGGCAATACCATCTTCCAACTGCACTCCAGTTTCTAGCTTCTTCAAATCTGCGATACTCACGTTTTTATCAGTAATCACGTGGTAAACTTTTCGAATCTCATTGCTCGGATGCGCTAATTTATCGGCCAATGCTCCATCGTTAGTAAGAAGAATGAGACCAGTGGTATTACGGTCTAACCTTCCCACAGGAAATACGCGTTCGCTGCAGGCATTCTTGACCAATCCTATAACCGTGCTTCTTCCCTTTTCATCACTCAACGTAGTGATGCAATCTTTTGGCTTGTTGAGCAAAATGTAGCGTTGAGTTTCGGTTTTGATTTTCTCCCCAGCATACTCTACCACATCACCTTGCTTGACTTTTGTACCCAGCTCTGTCACTGCCTTTCCGTTGATCGAAACCAACCCGTTTTCAATAAATGTATCGGCCTCACGTCTAGAACAAATACCTGCCATGGCAATGTACTTGTTCAACCGAGTTAATCCGTCATCTTGAGCCGTTGGTTTCTTCTTCTCAAACCCAGAGAAAGGCTTGTCTTTTGTGAATTTTCCGTATGACTTTTTCCTATCATTTTGACGAAACTGCTTATCCGCGTTGCCTCTGTTTTTGAAGCGATCATTTTGCTCTTCATCTCCATCTCTGGTGATGAATTGAGTGGGATCAAATTTTGGCTTTGAACCACTTGATTTTCTGAATTTATCTTCTCCGATCTTCCCACCTCTTGTTCTTGGCTTGGGACCATCGGAAGACCTGCTTTTGTCGCTTCTATCTGACGAAAAAGACTTAGCACCTCCTCTTGTGCCTCTCGCATCGGCTTCCCTTCGATCGCTTGTGCCTCGAGTTCTGGGTTGACGCTCTGACTTTTCTGCTCCATCTCCACTTTTATCTATCGGAGTTTTGGTGCCTCGCTTTTCTCCTTCTTTTTTCTTCGAAGTAGTTCCTCCCAATACAATGTATTCTTCCTTCTGCACCTTTTTCGCTCTCTTCTCCCAAGTAGTTTTCTTAGCCATAACAACAATTTGAAGGGGCAAATGTACGCTAATAAATGTGCATCAATGGACAACGTACATTTGGCCGATGCGATGGAAAATTGCCCAATGGTTTGAACAACGGTGGTGGAAAAGCTATCTGAACGACAAGAGCCCCACCGATTACCTAAAATGGAAACAAGCCTATTGGCGCGATTTTCTGAGTCAATTGCACTTTCCAACACCCCAAGACCAGAGTATTTTGGATGCCGGCTGCGGTCCCACTGGAATTTTCATCCATCTGAATGGAAATAAAGTCACCGCCACCGACCCTTTAGTTGATACCTATGAAAATCAATTGGATCACTTTAAAAAATCGAACTATCCATGGGTTGATTTTCAGCCAAAACTCATCGAAGAATTAGAATTCATTCAAAAGTTTGACTTGGTTTGCTGCATCAATGTGATCAATCATGTACAAAACATCGACCGATCATACCACAATCTGGTTTCCGCACTAAAAGTGGGCGGAAATATTATTCTGAGCATCGACAGCCATAACTTCATTCTACCTAAACTACTGTTCAAATTGTTGCCTCTGGACGTTCTTCATCCGCACCAATATGCATTGAATGAATACGAAGATCACTTGAAAGAAAGAGGAATAAAAATTAAGCAGTCGGTAAAGCTGAAATCAGGACTTTTGTTTGACTATTATGCGATTGTTGGTGAAAAGGTATAGTTTGATTCTGGTGATGATGCTGATGTATACAGCACAAGCTCAGAAATGGTATCAAAATGCCGACAGTTTGAATCTAAAGCGCGCATCGCTTGCATTGGCCAGCGAGGGAGTAGTTTTTGTCAGCACTTTGTCAGCACTACAATTTGCATGGTATGCAGACTATCAATCTACTCGCTTTCATTTTTTTAATGATTGGGAGGGATGGATGCAGATGGACAAAATGGGGCATGCAACCACTGCTTATCAAGCGGGAAACAATCTTTACAAAATCAATCGTTGGGCTGGAATCAAAGAAAATAAAGCCATTTGGCTGGCAGGTGGTCTGAGCTATAGCTTTCAATTTGCTGTGGAAATGATGGACGGTTTTTCATCCGGTTGGGGTTTTAGCAATTATGACCTGCTGTTCAACACCGTTGGATCTGGGCTGTTTATGGCTCAGCAGTTTGGATGGCATGAACAGCGCATCAAACTTAAATTCACCTTTTGGCCTAGTGGGCTAACCGATTTACCCGACCCAGAAGGCAGAAGGGCTAAAAACTTGTTTGGCACTGGACTCCATGAGCAATGGCTGAAAGACTATAATGGAGAAACTTTTTGGCTTAGTGCTAATATTTGGTCTCTAGCCGGAAAGCCGAACAACTTTCCTAAATGGATAAACGTTGCCTTAGGATACAGTGTTAACGGCTTGTTGGGTGCTGAAACCAATACATGGCAGTTTAGTGATTCACCAGCCATCATACGTTCATCAAGGCCCAGAGAACGGCAATTTTTATTGTCGCTCGACATTGAAACGGAAAACATGAATTTGCCCAAAGCATTGGTATGGATTAAACCCATTTTTGGCGTTGTAAAAATTCCATTTCCAGTTTTGGAATGGAATGATAAGCGCGGGTTTGCCTTCAGACCACTCTATTTTTAAACGCTACCATTTAGGCTGAAAGGCATCTTCCAAATGAAGCAAGCGCTGCTCTTTGGTGTTGATGATAACCCCAATCACATCAAAACGCACTTCCACATCGAGATCTTTTTTCTCCACAAAAGCGTGAGCAGCCCTGATCAAATGCGACTGCTTTGATTTACTCACAAATTGATGAGGTTCTCCAAAAAAATCAGAATTGCGTGTTTTCACTTCAACGATCACCAGCTCATCACCTTGGATTGCGATGATGTCAATTTCTTCCTTGCCAAAGCGCCAATTACGCTCCAAAATAGTGTAGCCATTTCTCAGAAGATGTGCGTTGGCAAGTTCCTCACCTTGCTCACCGAGTTCATTGTGTGACGCCATAATCAAGAATCATTTCTGACAATTGCCAGCATTTCTCTTAGTAAAGAAAGTAATCTTTGCGGATAATGATTAAGAGCCCTCGATATATTCTTGTTTTGGCATGTTTGATCTTAGTTTTTATTAAGTCGTTCACTATGAACCTGCCTCATTATTGGGATGAGGCATTTCCATACAGCTACGCCATTGGCTACATGACCGAACATGGTCCAGGTATATTGACTACGGCAGCTCCTGCCATATACACCACTGGTCATCCATTACTCTACTATTTCTTACAAGCCAGTTGGAATGCAGTGGTGGGCGAAGCCATGTGGTTACAGCGTATATTTCCCTTGTTGATTTCCATTGCCACCCTTCTCATGACTTTTCTACTAGGAAAAGCCTTGTTCAATGAAAAAGTTGGTCTTGGTGCAGCAGTGATTTTGGTTTGTCAAAACGCCTTTTTGGCAAACGCCACTTTTCAACTGCCCGAAATGTTGCTCACATTATTATTGCTTTCAACGCTTTATTTTTTAATCAGCGAAAAGAAATTCCTATTTACAACATCAGCTAGCTTGATGCTTTTTGTGAAAGAGCCAGCTGTTGTGCTGTTATTCGTCATTTTCGTCTTTCACTTTTTTGTGCTGTTGCGCAAAATTCCGCTGAAAAAACGATTGAGAATTCTTTGGATGTATGCCATTCCCGTAATTCTCAACCTGGCCTTTTACCTGCATCAGTATGATATTCAAGGTTGGTTTTTATTTCCACGGCATACCGGATTTATGACGTTTACATCAGACTTCTTTTTCAACCAATTGAATCGCTATTTCGCTCACCTTTTCATTTATTCAGGTCGCAATGCGCTCTTTTTTGGTGCTTTGGCTTTGCTTATGTTTTACTTGTACAAGCAACGCAAACATCGAACACTTTCAAAACAGGGTATTCACGCGATTTTTTTAGGATTGATCATATCAGGCTTTTTACTTTTTAGCGCGTTCAATTTTTATTCTAACCGATATATTTTGTGCTTGTTTTCACTTTTCACCCTGCTCGTTTCAATGGCCATTTACCTTGTTTTTGAAAAACGGCAATGGGGGTTTTGGGGTGGGGTTTTGGTGCTGTTTTCGATTGGAGTTTATTTTAGTTTAACAGATCGAAGACCCACCGATCATTCATTGGGTTATGCTGACGCAGTTGTTACACAGCAGCAAGCTGTAAACTACTGTATTTCCCGAGAATGGCAGTCAAAAAAAATGAATGTAGGCTTTTTAATGAGTAAAAATTTAACAAGCCATTTCCCTGGCTATGTAGCAAAAGATGATGCTTTTCAATTCGTGAATCAAACAGCACCAGAGAATGCAGATATCATCATCGTTTCAAGCAATGAAAAAGAATTGCATGAAATTCCAACCCAATATAAGTTCGCGCTTTCAGAGCGCTTTGAACAAGGAAACGCATGGTGTGAAGTGTATGTGAGTAAAGATTAAGGCCTCTTGATTCAAGCTAAAACAAAATCAACCGGAACTCAGTCGCAACAAGAGAATATCATTTAATTGATCTTCGTATCACTCCGAAAACTCCATAAAACACCACCAACGGAATTAACCAAATCATTTTAACGCCCAGGCGATCTATGGCGTTGGCAAACGTGCCGCACGCCCAGGCATTAACCACCACTGCTATCGCTGTAAATGCAATCATGACACGAAAATGCAGATCGAGGGTATTCCAGCGCACCAACATCCAAAGCAGAAATAATGTTGTCAAGGCGATGAACACGTGTTGAACAAGGTTGAAGGCACTCACATAAGACATTGACTTCTGATTTTGCTTTGAACGCTCGTAAGCGTCCAACTCATGCGGAACGTAACGCGCAATGCGTTCGTGCAGCAAGGTACCTGCCATGAAGTCACCATTTCCATCGCCCATATCAAATTTTAGAAGCTGATCCATTGTAGCCAAGAAGGATGCTTGAACATGCAAAAGCAAATACTTTGGACTCGTTAATGTTGCGTTGATAATTTCATTGAACTCGTCCTTTGTTCCCTTAAAACCGCCCAAGGCATAAAACGGACTTGATCCGTCCCATATAAAAACCCATGCCTTGTCTGGCAATTGATCTTTGAATTCGCATATGCGGTAAGGCTTTTCACCGCAATGCTCATCTAAGTATTCTTTCACAATACCATGCTCTAACAACGAAGCGAAAAGAAAGGCGTGCTTTGATTTTGACAGTGCTGAACCCATTGTAAAAATGGATGCAATGGTCAAAACCAGCACCACAGAAAGGTTAATTAAAACTGGTTTTAGCGCCTTCTCCTCGCAAATTAGAAAATACAATGCAGTGATGACTATGAGCACAATTCCTATAGAAATGTGTGACATGTGCATGGTCACCGCCAGGGTATAGAAAAAGAACAAAGCTATTTGTTGTGCGGCTGAGTTCTTACCAATCAAAAGCAAGAGAAGAGACAACACCATGATGGGTGTAAATACATCAGAAATCAATTGTGATGCTACCCAAGAAACTCCCGTCATTGTAGAAAGCAAGGCCATAAGCAACAGGAATCCCCACAGTTGCTTTTTCTCCGGAAGGAATAAGGCTGTCAACTTAAAAATGAGAAAACTCAGAATCAGTGATTGGAAAAATTTGGGCCCCCAAAGTGTGAGACCTGCTAGAGAAGTGAACCACAAAAAAAGACCATAGGTAATGGGTCGATCAAAAGGAGTTTCGAATTCAAAACCAGAAGCCAAAAATGTTGATGTGTCAGCATACACAATCGGGTAGCCGTTAAGAAAAGCCTGAAAAAGCAAAAACAAAACCCCTAATGCAATGACGAAAATTCGTGCGACCTTGATTTGCATTTTATATGTTTTAAAAAATAATCTCTGAGGTTTGTTGCATATCCTCCACGATCAATTTCAAGATTCTTCCGCAAAAAACCGCTTCATTGTGCACAACATGACCAATAGGTGCATTAAAGGCTACTGGGTAATTAAATTCACCTACCGCATCCTTGATAATCTCCTCTACAGACTTGCCAAAAGGAACGGCATTGTCTTCCATTTCAGTGAATTGACCAACGACCAACCCTTTCAATTTTGATAAATGACCAGCTCGCTTGAATTGCATCATCATGCGATCGAGGTGATAAAGATTCTCCGTTAAATCTTCAAGAAAAAGGATTTTATCTTGATAATCTGGCTGACTTGGAGTTCCGGTAATTGAATAAAGTACGCTCAGGTTTCCTCCAATTATCTCTCCGGAAACTTCTCCAGTTCGATTCAATGAATGTGACTTCCACTTAATGGTATTGAGCTCACCAAACAGTGCCTTGCGAAGCGACTCACTGTCTTCATTCTTGATTCCATCTTTGAAAAATATCGGCATTGTGGAATGCAATGTCTCAATGTTCAAATGACGATTGACATGAGAATGAAGCACCGTTAAATCGCTAAATCCGCACAACCATTTGGGGTTTCGAGAAAAGTTCGACCATTCGATCATATCGATGATACGTGCAGTGCCATATCCGCCTCGAGCAAATAATACAGCATTCACTTCATTATGATCGATCGCCCACTGCAGATCGGATGCACGTTGTTCATCGGTTCCAGCAAACTGCCGATCTGTGGAGTATAGATTTGGTCCTAAAACAACTTTTAGTCCCCACGATTCAATTTCACTAATGGCGCCATTCAATTCGCCTCGGTCAATTTTTTTTGCCGTGGCAATCAAAGCAATGCTATCTCCCTTTTTCAGATAATTCGGTCTCATTCTGCGACTAAGATAATTCTACTTTTGAAGCCAAGAATTTGAAGCTGATTCAATCGTGAATTTCTGATTCTTAAAAATACATTTCAACTATGCCGAAACGCCATTTAGTCACCTCTGCTCTTCCTTACGCCAACGGACCTTTGCACATTGGACACATTGCAGGAGCTTACTTACCTGCCGATATTTATGTGCGCTATTTGAGAAGAAAATACGGACACGAAAATGTATTGCACATTTGTGGATCTGACGAACATGGCGCTGCTATCAGCATGAAAGCCATTAAAGAAGGAACCACTCCAAAAGCCATTGTTGATCAATTTCATGCCATCAACAAAGCAGCTTTTGAAGATTTCGGGATTGATTTCGACATCTACCACCGCACTTCTTCAGATTTGCATAAAGAAACATCACAGGCGTTTTTCATGGAACTCTATGAAAAGGGCGTATTTAAGAAAGTGCACAGCGAGCAGATGTATGATCCTGAAGCACAACAGTTTTTGGCCGACCGATTCATTATTGGAACTTGCCCGAATTGCAGCAGCGAAAGGGCCTATGGCGATCAATGCGAAAATTGTGGAAAGGCACTCAGCCCAACAGAACTGATCGACCCAAAATCAACCCTGAGTGGATCAGAACCAGAATTGCGAAGCACGTGGCATTTTTACCTTCCGATGGGCGATCATGGCGAGTGGGTTGAAAAATTCATCCGAGATGGCCGACTGAATGGCGAACCCCATCACGATCCGTCAAAATGGAGAAAGCAAGTGGTGGGTCAATGCCTCAGCTGGATCGATGGCGGTTTGGGTGACCGCGCCATGACCCGAGACTTGGATTGGGGCGTACCCGTGCCGCTTGAAGATGCTGATGGCAAGGTGCTTTACGTTTGGTTAGACGCACCAATCGGTTATATTTCAGCGACAAAACAATGGGCAATCGATCAAGAGAATCCCGAAGCCTGGAAAAAATGGTGGCAAGATTCGGAAACAGACTTGGTGCACTTCATTGGAAAAGACAACATCGTTTTTCACTGCATCATTTTCCCTATTCTATTGAAAACACATGGAGATTTTAACCTCCCAGTAAATGTGCCTGCCAACGAGTTCTTGAACTTAGAAGGTGATAAAATTTCAACCTCAAGAAACCATGCAGTGTGGTTGCACGAATACCTGAAAGATTTTCCTGGAAGGAAGGACGAGTTGCGTTATGTGCTCACATCTATTGCTCCCGAAACCAAGGACAGCGAGTTCACTTGGAAGGACTACCAAGCACGCGTAAACAACGAGCTTGTAGCCATACTCGGCAATTTTGTAAATCGAGTAACTGTTCTTACGAATAAGTATTACAACGGTGTGGTTCCTTTTGGTGAAGTTGATGCCAACATTGTGGAGGAAGGAAAACAATCGCACCAGCGTATTGAAGAGCTTTTAAGCAATTACAAGTTCAGGGATGCGCTCACCGAGGCTATGAATTTGGCGCGATTTGGAAACAAATATTTAGCCGATCAAGAACCATGGAAGCTTCAAAAAACAAATCCTGAGGCGGTTAAACAAATCATGTTTAACGCCTTAAACATCACTGCGTTTTTAGCCGATGCATTTGAACCTTTCCTCCCAGACACATCGCAATCTATACGTCAAATGCTTAAGATCGACAAAGTATTCAAAGGCTTTTTAGACGGACATGAAATAGGTGAAGCAAAGTTGCTCTTCAGCAAACTTGAAGACGAAGAAGTTGAGAAGCAGATTGAAAAGTTAGCGAGGAGCAAGGAGCTAGGGACGAGTATTAAGGCTGCAGCTAATGAGGATTCGGCTTCGGCAAGCTTTCAGAAGGCTTTTAAAGACAACATCAATTTTGACGATTTCATAAAAATGGATATCCGTGTAGGCACGATTACAGCGGCAGAAAAAGTGAAAAAAGCAGATAAGCTCTTGCAGCTATCAGTTGATCTAGGAAGCGAGGTGCGTACGATTGTTTCAGGCATCGCAATGCAGTTTTTACCAGAAGAAATCATCGGAAAGCAAGTCTCTGTCCTGTGCAATTTAGAGCCTCGAAAATTGAAAGGAGTAGAAAGCCAAGGAATGATTTTAATGGCTGAGGATGCGTCTGGGAAGTTGAGCTTTGTAAGTCCAGGAGCCGGTTTTGAGAACGGGGCTGAAATTCGTTAATTACTGATTTATTGGGAGTTGTTTCGTTTTCGGTGATAAATATTCATTGGTCGTTCACATGAAGTAACTGCAAGGGAATTATAGCCCTTTCGGCATAAAAAGGAACATTTAACCTTTAATTGAACTTCGTGCGGCTTATTTTTGTTGCTTACTAGTTCTATAAATATTTCTCATGGAGTTTAAAGCATTACGATTCGACCGTAAAATTGACGCTGATTTTTACAAGACGTTAAGAGAACGAGTCAACGGCTATTTTGAAGCGAATAACATTTCACGCACAGCGAATGCGGCAATGGTTGTTAAAACAATCACGCTTATCGCCATGTATTTTGTTCCTTATTATTTCATTATCACGGGCACCGTAAGCTCTGCATTGCCATTTTTAGGGCTTTGGCTCGTTATGGGCTTAGGAGCAGCTGGTATTGGGTTCAGCATTATGCACGATGCCAACCACGGAGCTTACTCTACCAACAAATACGTGAACATGGCATTGGGTCAGTTGATGAACATATTGGGTGCAAACAGCAGCATATGGAAACTACAACACAACGTATTGCACCACAGCTTCACCAACATTGATGGTGCAGATGGCGACATTAACGCACCTAGCTTTTTAAGGTTCTCTCCTCATCAGCAAGTGCGACCCATACATAAATACCAACATATCTATGCTTGGTTCTTGTATGGATTCATGATCATTTTAAAAGTGCTTTACACGGATTTCACGCAGGCGTTTCATTTCAGAAAAACAAGATTGGTGAAAACAAGAAAAGAATTCATGTCACTCTTGATGAAGATTAGCTTTTGGAAAGTGGTCTATTTTGGTATTTTCTTGGTGCTTCCAATGGTTGTTTTACCCATTTCCAATTGGCTTATAATTTTGGGTTTCTTTTTGATGCACTATGTAGTTGGAATGGCCATGGCGGTGATTTTTCAGGCAGCGCATGTTATGCCAGAAACAGAGTTTCCGTTGGCTACAGAAGCGGGAAATGTAGAAAATAACTGGGCAGTTCATCAAATGGTTACAACCACCAATTTTGCGCCTAATAATAAGTTGCTTTCATGGTATGTAGGCGGACTAAACTATCAAGTGGAGCATCATTTGTTTCCTACGATTTGTCATATCCATTACAGTGAAATTTCAAAAATTGTGAAGGAAACTGCTCAAGAATTTGGTGTTCCTTACAACACCATAGGAACGTTTAGAAGAACCATAGCTGAGCATGCAAGAATGCTTTATATGCTGGGCCATAATGCCAATCCTACAATGGCATAGAAAACCAAGAGAGAGAAAAAAATCCTCGCTAAATAGTGAGGCTTTTTCGTTTAATAGATCTTTACTATTGGTACAAACTCATTGGTGAGATCATCGCTGATGCGAAGCACATAATTGCCGGGAGGAAGCAAAGAAAAATCGACTTGGTTTTCTCCTTGATTCAATTTAACGGTTAAAGTGCCATTCATAGCAATTGTTCGTCCATACATATCCAAAACTGTAATATGAAGCTTCTCGCGCACTGTGCTCACATTCACCGTGAGAATATCATGAAATGGATTTGGAAAAACATTGACGTTCTGGCCGAATGATAATGATTGTGTACCCAACACGATCACTTCCTCACACGAAGAAGTATCGCTGCACCCGTCTTTTTCGATGATCACAGCATACTGTCCGGAAGCGGTTGGCCTGAATGTTCGCGCATTTGCCCCGTTGATCATGTTTCCCGTCTGACAGTTGATCCACTGGTATACTCCTCCAATAACCGGTGAAACAAGGGTGCCATTGAGGTTGTCCAATGAACGGTCGAATCCTTCTATGGTAAGCTGAATAGTAATTATAGAATCACAGCCAATAGAGTTAGAGATGGTATCCTCATAAAAGCCACTTTCCGTCCATACTTTACCCGAAGGCGAAGTAAATTCAAAGCAACTGGTGTCAACCGAATTCGAAGATGTGAAACCAAGGATGCCTAGGTTGATGGTCAAAATAGAATCACATCCTGCCATATTGGTAATGGTGTCTTGGTACGTTCCTGGAATCGACAAATAGAAATTTCCACTAGGCGACAACAAGCCATAGCAGGCTTCAACATCGATCGTATCGAAGCTCTCCAGAATAGAAAGGTTGACCGTAATGATGGAGTCACAACCTGATGCGCTTGGCAGTGTATCGGTGTATGTTCCTGAGCTGATATATACATAGTTTCCACTTGGAGAAACATAAGCATTGCAAGCGCTAGCATTTACCGTAGAGAAGCTGTTAGGAGATACACTTGTAAGATTAATCGTAATAATGGAATCGCAGCCGTAATCATTGCTGATGGTGTCCATGTACATTCCTGGCATGGAGTAAAAATAGTTTCCACTTGGCGATGTCAATCCACCGCAAGCACTTGTTGTAATGCTTCCGAATGACGCAGCTTGGCTCAATGAATATCCGTTAACCCAATTGGAAGAGGCACCGGTTAAAGCAAAGCCATTTAAGGTTCCATTTTGAGCACTGTTCACCGCATCAACAGCCGTATTAAGTCCTGAATTCACCCCTTGCGCTATTCCTTCATTCAACTTAAAATACGATACCAAACCCGGCTGAGGTGCGCAAAATTCATTATTCATGTTGCCAGAAATTTCAGCCGGAGTGCGTACCGTATTCCAAATTCTTACCTCATCAATTTCCCCATCAAAATGATTAATTCCATCAATCCTACTCCCTATTCGCACATCATTCAAGGTACCAGTATTCGTTGCCACAGTCAAATTTCCCGATGTTTCTAGAGCACCATCGATATACAATGAATAGTTTACTGGTGCTGAAGGATCGTACACACAAGCTACATGATGCCAATTGCCATCATTAACGGGCGTAGTTCCACTCAAGCCATTTCCTCCGACTTCAATTCGAATGGAATTGGCCCAAAGCAAATTGAACGTAAAACGCGCACCATTGGTAAACGTACCCCAGTCAACGATAACTTTTTGTCCAGTACCGCCAGACGCAACTGGAAGAGCATTGGCAGTGGTTTTGATCCACGCTTCTACCGTTCGCGCGCTACTTCCACTGATGCCCGAGTAGTTCGTTTCAACATAATCATTCACGCCATCAAAGTCGAGAGCATTCTGAGCATAAGTATTCATGCCAACGAGAAGTAAAGCTGACATTGCAAAGTGGCGGAAGAATAAGATCATTCTGATAAGTAGTTTATTGAGTAGCCCCGACAGGAATCGAACCTGTATCAAAAGTTTAGGAAACTTCTATTCTATCCATTGAACTACGGGGCCAAAAATTTGGGAATGCAAATATAGAGGTGCTTGTAAACAAGCTGTAGAATATTTCAAGAGTTGAAATCTCTAGGAAGAAAAAAGGGCAGCCATTCGGCCGCCCTCTATTTTTTTTCAAAAACTAACTCCTCTAATTATCTCACAGAGAACTTCTTGATCAATTCTGTTCCGTTGTCCAAAGTAATGCGACCAACATAAAGGCCAGCATTCAAGTTTTTCACAGAAACTTGCTCTGAAGAAACATTCACTGTTTGGTTGTTAAACACCATTCTTCCAGCAATATCGATCACTTCAATGGAAGCAATAGAAGTCAGTGGATTATTGGTGCTGAATGTAACAAAATCAGTAGACGGATTTGGGTAAACAACTACATCGTTGCCATCCATGTAAAGCTCATTCATATTCACACTTTGCCAGTTTCCAATTTGCATTGTCTTCACCATTCTAGGAATTGCGTATCCCATGATTGTGTCAATGTAAAGATTTGCCTGTGCCTCAGACATATTTGGATTAGTGAGCAAAGCATTGTTATGAATATCATTTGAACTGTAGCTGCCTCCAGTTTGAGCATTCACTGCAGTAACATAAGCATCTAAATCAGTTTTCGACCACCATTCCCATGGTGAACCGTTTGGCTCAATATCGCCATTACCATCTGTAACTACGATCGGGAATAAACCTTCCATTCCATCGGCTGGAATTTCAATTGGATCATTCACATTGATGATAGGAGAATCTTCCATATCGCGTCCGTAAAAGCTTCGTGCTCTAGCAGTATAAGCATCACCAGGATACTCACCCTCAAACACATCATTCAAACCTAAGGCGTTGGCCTTAGCAATAAACATGTTTGGACCATTTACGTCAACCACGTCATCACCGGTTGTTGGAACAATTACAGTTCCTGTATCAAATGGCGCAAAGTTGTCATATGGAGAATGGAAACTCACCATTGGGGCATCACCAGCTTCTAACCAGCTGATATCTCCCATCGCTCCACCCGCATTTACACAAATGCTGATCTCAGTGGACATTCCATTGTCTTGATACAAATTAAGAAGACCACCGTCACCGTTGATATCGCCTACGATACTTGGTTGGATTACAGAATTTCCTCCAAATACAAATTTGGGAAGTGCAGCTTCTTCTTGCTTATCCAACGTATTGTATGCAAGCGCTACATAACCTCCAGAGCCTTGACCAAACATCGCAATTTTGTCAGCGTCAATACCGAAGGTATTGCTGCCCATGGTCGCATCTAAGCGAAGCCCTTTGATAGCGTATTGTATATCGTGAATGGCACGGTATACTGCGTTCAACAAGGTTGATCTGCGTGCAGGCAATCCCGCTGCTCCAGCAGCTACTGGGTTCCAACCTTGTCTGTAATTTGGTGCAACAGCCACAAAGCCTCGCTTCGCCCAACGTGTACAAAACTCAACTGCTGATGAATCTTCTTTTGAACCGCCTGGAGAACCATTGATAACTGGAGGAAGGAAGTTTCCTGTATGCACATAAACTACTACTGGTCGCTCAGTTTCAGAATCAACACCCATATCTGGCATATACACATCCATCTTTACTTGAGTCAGCTTCAATATGGTGTTAGTGTCCAAGGCATAAGGAAGGAAAAAACTCATAGGAATGTTTGCTGGATTGGTAGCCAGGTAAGCCAGCAATGAATCTTTTTCTTGGGTGATTTGCGCTGCATTGGCACCGACATAAGCGGGATCCAATAATGAGGTATTAAACAATGGATTCACGTTGATTCCATAAGTGATATCCTTCATCACAGTAATCTCACTTTCTGAGAATACTTCTTCAAGATAACGTTCTTGAGCCATCGTATTGAGTCCGGCAGCAAGGGCAATAGAGAGTAATAGTTTTGATTTCATAAAAAATTAATTTTGATACAAGATAGTACTAATTTACTTTATTCCAGTCGAATACCAAAGAAACGTATGCCATACGTCCAACTCGTGGACCTCCATAGACTTGGTAAACTTTATTATTGAGTGCATTTGATGCTCCAATTTTCAGTGTTGAGTACCACTTAGGTACAGAATAATTTACTTGAGCATTCACCAAACCGTAAGATGCTATATCACCAGTAAATTGGGGAGAACCTTCAAACGTAAAGCCTTCAATCCACCTGTAGTTGATGGAATAGCCCCATCTGCCAAAAGATAGTATTGGTGTAATTATGTCTCTTCCTGAGATACCAATGTTGAATTTATTGCGCGGGGTGTTGTATGCGGGAATGATGGGGTCATCTTCTCCTGAGGTCAATTCGTTGTATGAGTAATTGCCATTGAGCGCATGCTTCTTGGCATAGAAGTAATTAAATCCAACCGTTACTCCTTGGGTTTGAACGATGCTTTCGGCATTGGCCGCAACGCGATAAACCTGAGGATTTATAGGAATTCCACCACCTATTCCCGTAGCGAAATCAGACTCAATACCGATCAAATAGCCAATAAAGTCGGTATACCAACTCTTATAAGCAGTAATATCAACGTAAACTTTTTCTTTGAAAATCCCTCGATACCCTAATTCAACCGTTCTCACGCGTTCAGGGCGTATGGCATCTACGTTAAAATAGTCGAGCGATTCATTATTGAGTGAAGTTAAGTAGTCTACAAAGGAATTGACGGTTATCAAAGAATCGTAGCCCTCAAGATTACCCAAGAGTATTGCCCTACCCACGTTATAGTAGAGGTATTGGTCTGCCAACGTTGGATTGCGAATGGCAGAAGAAAAAGTTGCTCTGAAGGTGTGGTTGATGTTTGGCGAATACACCACTGAAAGTGCTGGAGAAAATAAGTAATCAAAGTTTTGATTCTTGTCCATCCTGATGGTGAAGTTGGTTTGAATCTTATTGTTCAACAACTTCTTGCCCACTCCAAAATAGACTCCAAATTCCTGATTCGTAATCTGACGGTAACTCGAATCGGTAATGACAACCCCCGAATCAGTTTGGGTGCGTTCATACGTCAGGGTGTCTTGAAAAATTGTGCCACGCGTATCGGGTGTATACCAGCGGTAATTCCCTCCTATGGCGAAATTGAACTTAGCAACATCAAAACGGTATTCACCTGCTACATGATACAGTGCAGACTTGTCGTAGAAAAGCGCTCCACCTTCGGTGAAGGTTCGTCCAGTGATATCGGCAAATGCCGAATCAAATTCAGCTGTACCTGGCTCATAGCGTGGTTTCCCAGCCCTGCTGTCATCATTTAAATCGTTCCTCAACTGGCTGTGCCATTTTGCGAGCGTATCTTCATATTGAACGATCCATTCATCAAATGCCGCAGCCCAAAGGGTGTCGTTGTTGTTGTAATCTGCTAAATCTGGGTAACCCTCGAATTGCCTCAATTTCCTTGTATAGTCGCGCCCTCCCCAAATTGTTCGATAGCGTGTGAACCAACTATCATTGCCATTGATGTCAGATGATATCGTAGACTCCAATAATCTTACACCAGCCGTAACGATGTCATACGATTCGCCTGCATCTTCATGCGTGGAGTAAGCGCGGATAAACCACTTGTCTTTTTTGCCAATTTCCACTTGGTTTTGAAGGAACTGGATGCCTTTCAAACTGTAGCGGTTATCTCCCTGGTAAACCGTGGTTCCGGTTCCATAATTTAGGGCATACTTCACTTCTACGCTATCGGTGATGCGGTAGTGCAACGCAATATTGGCCTTGAGGTTGTTTGTGTTGTAATCAGCCAGGTCAGTTTCTTGATAGCCTTGTCTGTGAACAATACCATAACCAGGATATTGAAGCTTAGAAGCGGGATCGGTTCTTTCATCATTAAATTCATCCCCATAAATATTCACCGCATCAAATCCTCCAGGATTATCAGCAGGTGCATCAGAATCTTGAATAGGGTCGTAGTTTTCTGCAAACCAATCCAGTGCTTGCATGTAGAAGAAGTTCATCTTGTAGGCAAACTTGGGCTTACCATCCTTGTTCTTGATCACTTGGGCCCATCGCACGGCATACTCTTGCAAATTGCGTTCTCCGAGTTTCGATGAAAAACTCAACCCTTGAAAGTCGAATGGGTTTTTAGTTTCCATATTGATCACGCCATTGAAAGCACCAGGACCATAAAAGGCGCTGCTTGCACCCGCAATAATGTCGACCCGCATCACATCCAAATCTGAAGCACCAAGAAAATTTCCCAATGAAAAGTTGAGTCCAGGACTTTGGTTATCGACCCCATCGATGAGCTGCAGTGAACGCACAGGACTTGTACTATTGAATCCACGCGTGTTGATTACCTTAAACCCAAGACTGGCCGAAGTAAGGTCTACTCCTTTCATCATTGCCAAACCATCATAGAAATTATCAGCTGGAGTTTCTTTTATTGCAAGGATGTCCATGCGCTCAACAGTGAGTGGCTCTTGCCGTTGCTTTTCAGAAACACGAAAATCGGTTACTTCAAATGCTTCGAGCATATTGGCTGTAGGAAGCATTTTGACATCTATTTTATCCCCTTCTTTGGCGTAAGGAATGACCTGCTGCTCGTAACCTACAAATGAAATAACAAGGTTTACAGGAAGTGGCAGATCAGTGGTAAAAGAGAATTTCCCATCAATATCAGTGGTTGTGCCTATGGTAGTGCCTTCAATCACTACAGAAGCACCAATTAATGCCTCACCGATGCTGGGATCAACAACCTTTCCACTCACGTTGGTTTGGGCCAAAGATTGAAGGCACAAAAGCATCATCAATCCAATAAAAAAGGGGTGCATTTTCATGTTCACCCCAATAATACTTAAGAAAATGTTACGCCCTACATTTTAGTTAAAATCGACTTAACAATCGATGTATGAAAATATTATAACGCTAAACAATAGCCTTAACGTGGTTCTCCAATTTAGCCAGCTTATTCAAAAACACCTTTCCTTCAATCATGTGGTGAATATTCAAATCCACTTGAAATTGACTCAGCAGGTTCTTGAACATTCTGTAAGCGAATGTTTTGCTCACCATTGGAATATCTTCTTCGATCACCAAGAGAATATCTTCCAAATGATCTTGAATTCTGTGGTCGTGATGCAAGCGAAATTCGTGTACAGAATAGTTACTGGGTAGCTGGCCATCCATCAATTTTTTGGCATAAGGAAATAAGTGGTTTTCCTCCAATTCAATATGCTCTAATAGATCATTCTGATATTGCTTATAGAAATGATTTAGCAATGGAACAATGCTGTGTTCAGGAAAAAGGTCGAAAATATTCTTGATGGTCATTTCCATCTTTGGCAAAATCTTGCCAATGTAAAACTGATGCGTACGTTGCAAATAATCCAACAACACATCCATCGAGTATTGCTCAAACTGATCAATCTCCTCTTTGATAGGACTGTTGTAAAATTTGATTAGGTCAACGATGAAATTGACGTCTTTGATAGACGCAGCATCCACCTGATTGAAAGACATGTCACCTTTAGAAAGGTCAACATTGAATCGTTCCAAGGCTAGTTCTGTCAATGGTTCGAAGTGAATGGCATCACTCACGGAGGTAGCTCGATTGATCATGGCTAAGTCGTTTTAATTACCCTTCGAACTTAGTCTATTGGTAAAAAGTTAGTCCTAGCCTAAATCAGGTATTTCGCTGATACTTATCACTTGAAATTGTGAAAAACCTACTTCACCAAAACAATTCTGTGGGTTTCAGTCCTTTTTTCGTTGGTCAGTTTTAGCACATAGCTTCCTTGATTCCAAGAAGAAACGTCAACATTGCCATCGTTTACCATACCATGTGCTACCATTCTGCCAGACAAGTCAAAAACGGTGTACGTCAAATTCGCTGAGCGCGGAGCCTCAATGTGAATCACATTCACCGCAGGATTTGGAAACACGCTCCACTGCGGTCGAAGCTCTTCTTTTACTCCATCAGGTTCGATTTCATTCTGAAAAGCTACAAACTCCAAATCATCAAAGTAAAACCCATCAAAAGTCACAAATGGATCTGTCACCATTCGAAACTTGATTCTAATTCTTTGACCTAAATAATCGTTCAAGCTGACCTCTTCTTGCACCCAATTGCCTTGAAATCCATCCCACACCGGTTGCCCAAAGTCCTGAAAACTATTACCCTCAACAGAATACTTACCACACAACGGAGACCAGTTTTCTTCGCCTGCAGGAGAAGCCAATATTTGTGCATAGTCCCACCCTGCCTCAATAAACCATTTAGCCTGAAACTGCAATTGAGCCAATGTGCTGTTCTCTAAATCAATTTCTGCAGATAATTCAATATCATTAATGGTATTATTCTGCGACATACCGAACGGTGAATCGGTGATAGAGGTACTAGGACTCACAAAGTCTTCCGTTGTTTCTCCCCAATTGGTGCCGGATACAAACTCAGAAATATCACCATCATTCTGGATAAGTGGCGTAGCCAATCCAAAAATTCGGGTTACCCTTTGTTTCGTGCTGAAGCCATTGAACTCGGCCACCACATCATACACTACTTCATCTCCTTCTTCAATGGAAGCATCCAGTGCGTATGAAATTGAAATTGGATATTCTTCGGCAATTACCATGGAAGCGAGGTCAACGCTTGCTCCAACACTCGCGATATTGGACGAAACTGGATCGACACTGAAGGTGTACGGACCATTGAATTGCAGCCCTAACCTGGTAGCTCTGAATTCGAAATTTCCAGTTGTGGCATTCACAAATTGTGATGCATTGCTTTCCACCTTGGCATAATCGCCTGTGAAATGCGCCAGCAATAAATTGGGCATTACATTCTCCTGACTCAAAGGCACGATGCGCGAAGCTGCGGGCCAAAAACCATCGTCTTGGGCGCCAACCTCTGGAGTCATTGAAAGAATCTTGTTTTTCTCAAGTTGTTCGCCATACATCCAGTCGTCAGAATCGCCATTCACATTGTAGCCCACCGTTTGCAATCCGGTACCATACACATAGTTGTTTTGACGCGTCATTTCTGAGGCGAGGGCGATAAACGTATTTGAATCTGGGGTCAATTCCACTCCCGTGCCCCAAGGATAAATCAAGTAATTGCCATACGAATGGTAATTGAGTGCAAGTGCAAATTCGTGCTGTTCGCACAACCACGCCACCGCTTTTGTTTCAGGCTCAGAAAAAGGACCAATACCTCGATACGTCTCGCTGCTCGTATTTGGAGAAGAACCTTGATTGTCGCCACCCCAGCCATATCCGTAATTCCTATTCAAGTCTACTCCATTGGTCCCATCACCATTGTTTCGTCTATTCTTTCGCCACATTCCTCCTCCGTTAGGATCAGTAGTTTCATTATAGATATATCCATCAGGGTTGATCATTGGCACGAAATACATCTGCGTATTATCAATCAAATGTTTGACTTCATTATCTGAGCTGTAGTTTTCGAGCAAATACCACATGTAGAAGATCAACTGAGTCAATGATTGTGGCTCCCGAGAATGGTGGACAGCAGTGTAAAGCAACTCGGGCTCATCTTCGTTCAAGGAAACGTTGTCAGAGATCTTCACTTGATACAATGGCGATCCTTGATGTGTTAAGAATGTATCAATCACGGATCGCTCAGAAATTAAGTCTGGAAAGAGGGCATGCATTGAGTCTAAGTTTTGCAAAAACTCTTCGTAAGTATAAAACCCACCCATGCTGCCTAACTCAAAATTTTTTGGAATATCGAACGTATCAATTTGTCCATTGAAACAGGCACCCCTGTTTCCTCTCGAAACTTCATCCAATGAGCGTTGCACATAGTATTCTTTTACATCATCAATCAAAACATCGTATTCAATGCCCGACTGATTCATCCATGATATAGTCTCCGAATCAAAATCATTGATGATAAAAACGCCCTTTTTCACTATGCCATGATCCAGTTCTAATCCTTTTTGTTGCAGCAAGTTTTCAGCAATCGGATTCAAGTAAATTTTGACTTTAGAGTACTGCTGCGCTTGAATAACTACAGATGATAAAAGGACGATTAGGAATAATAATGTTCTCATGTAAAGTAAGTTAGGTCTAGCGAATATAACTTGGACACAACGATATTCAATTTTAGACGTGGAAATAATTTGAATCGTTTATTTTCGCTAAAATTTTAGATGATGTCACACGATACGCACAACGATAAACCCAAAGGATTCTTGAACACTGTTTTTGATGAAACAATGGGTGGATTTGGAATCGTTTACGCTTCTGGTCTTTTGATCGTCATTTTCTTGATCCTTCTTTTAGGGTAACCCCCTAAAGTGTACTTTTAGACTTGTCATCATCCAATTCCTAGGATGAAGATTTAGATCATGGTGCACATTCCTGAAAACATACAAGCGCTTAATTCTTACAAACCCGGCAAGCCAATTGAAGAAATCGTTGCCGATCTGCAATTAAAAGAATGGGCCATTCTCTGGAATAACGAGAATAACCTAGGGCCATCTCCAAAGGCAATTGAAGCCATTGAGCGAGAAACTCAAAACCTCCATGCATATCCTGACCCAGCCTCGGTAGCACTGCGAACAAGCATTGCCAAAGTTTACCAGTGTTCCATTGAAAACGTGGTAGTAGACAACGGGTCTGAATCGTTACTCGACAACATTTTCAGATCTTTCATGAGTGATGGAAATGAATTGCTTACCTGCGAGGGAACTTTTGTAGCGCTGTACATCTGGGCAAAAGCCAACAATAGAAAACTGAGAAAACTTCCGTTGGGTCGTGGTTATCGTTTTGATGTAAAACGAATCGTAGAATCGATCACACCAGAAACGAAGGCCATCTACATTGCCAATCCGAATAACCCAACAGGAACGATTATAACGAAAGATGAATTGGACGAAATGATCCAATTGGTTCCAAAAGAAGTATTGGTCATTATTGATGAGGCTTACTTTTCCTATGCCAATTCTCTCACCGATGATTATCCTGACAGTTTCTCGCTGAGGCATTCAAATGTGATCACCTTGCGAACTTTCAGCAAGGCTTACGGATTGGCTGGAATGAGAATTGGTTTTGCCTTGGGGCCGAAAGACCTGATCGAGGCCATGACCAAGGTAAAAATGACCTTTGCACCTTCTAACATTGCTCAAGCCGCAGCGCTGGCAGCGCTGGAAGATCAAGAGCACATGCAACGCGCGCTTGAATTGAATAAAAAGGCGTTGACCGATTTTTACTTGGCGCTACATGAAGCAGAGCTCGATTATATTCCCTCTTATGCCAACTTCGTGATGGTGGATTTAAAAACCGAAGAAAAAGCCAAGCAATTTGCGGATGACCTGCTAAAAAAAGGAGTATTCATCCGTCACTTAAAGGCCTTTGGATTACCTCATTGTGTGCGGATCAGCACAGGCACTGATAAAGAGAATCAGTTGTTTATACGATCAGTTAAGCGGTGGGCTAATTCAGTCTAGCTTCTTTCCTTCTTCTCCTTTTTTGAGCCTCTTTTGCCAATTCAGAATTCCACTCACCTGTAGATAGATCGACTATTTCCAATTGAGGATGTGGATCTGTTTCAGTAATTGAGCAATCTACGTAATGTGTGGATGCTTCTGAGTAATCTAAATAAATACAGCTGGAATTATCATCCAAGCAAACCTTTATTGGTTCTGAGAAATACATCATTTTCAATCGTTCGTAGCTATTAATTTCCATTGATTTTGTAATACTATCAGAAACCACGAGGTTCAATTCTTCTGCTAGTTGCTTCCGTTTATTTCGATACAAAACCAAATCCACTGTTTTTGAATATTCTGATTGAGACATCTTCATTTTAAGGCTCTTTTCTCGCTGCTCAAGTTCGGGTTGACTATTGAGTGAAGCGATGTATTTTCTTAAAACACTTTGATTCGTTTTAGCTTCTTCTTTCAAGTAGGCAGTGCGAAGTTCAGGCGCAACTGATAATAATTGCTCCATTGACTTCTTGCGCAACTGAATTGGTGTTCTGGTTGAAATCGGAACCACATATGGACGCCTTTTTCCAGCAATGATCCAACTACTAATAACTCCGCCAACTAGTCCGAATAAAATTGCTGTCACTGTACTTTCTTTTATTCCTGAATTAAAGAACAAATACTCACCTTCAATAAGCACTTTAGAATAATGTGATTGAAGCCCAATAGGATAGCAATTCATAAAAAGATCAGTGCCATCTGAATACGCGAGCCAATCCATTCTGATTTCTTTCCTTTTAATATTGTGACTTCTAACCCGATAATCATTGCCCCCTAATAAAGCGGAGC
>Ga0255773_10000127_pt1 | contig 75737 bp, 79 predicted proteins | sample 011ome_17_FD_179971 | JGI IMG/M metagenome (GOLD analysis project Ga0255773, IMG submission 179971) | Coastal salt marsh microbial communities from the Groves Creek Marsh, Skidaway Island, Georgia - 011502XT metaG (version 2) | ecosystem: Environmental > Aquatic > Marine > Intertidal zone >... | reverse complement strand
ACAGATCAATTCTGAGTGTCCTAGTCTTGCTAATCCTAACTACGTTCCTTACTAGTTGTAGTACGGTATCTAAGTTAGATGTATTCAAGACAGAAGTAGAACGAGCACCTCTTGATCTTCCTAATCCCGAAACACCTAAATTAGAAGAGGTTCGTTGGATTATTATTACATCGGAAAATGCAGCAGAAGTATTTTCCAAATTGAAAGAGCAGGGTAAAGATCCTGTTCTGTTTGGATTAAGTGACGAAGATTACGAATTATTATCTAAAAACTTTGCACAAATCCGTGCTTATATGATACAACAAGGTATGACGTTAGATCAGTACCGCAAGTACTATGAAGGCGATACTGACACTACTGATACTGATACTAACAAGTAGTTGCGGACACAAGACTACCTGTAAAGTTGAACCAGAAATCTCTATCAATAAAGCACCTACTAACCTAGAAGAACTAGATCCCAACGAACTTAAAGACCACGTACAGGGCGGCGGAAGCCTAAATTGTTCCTTTTAATAGATAAATACACACATAATACAAGGAGCAAATATGTGGGAAATGATTGAAAGAATGGCGAGCGATCGCTTGTGGATATACACTGCATTAGTTGGTTCGCTGTTTGGTTTGGCGTTCTCAACATATTTCAAAAGCACTAGAATAGGTTTATGGATGTACGGTCACTTTGATCGTATTGCAGACTTTTTAGTAGAACGTTATGGCTGGACTTGGTTACAACAACCAGATGATGCTTGGCGTAAAAAATATCCATATGTAACTAAAAAGATAGACGAATTAGAAAAGCGTATTAAGAAACTAGAGGGAAAAAGTAAATGAGCGATCCAATCAAAAAGAGCGTACAAATTGATCTAGAAGTAGATACAACAACTACTGACAGTTCGCAAAATCCTTATCAAGGATTAATTCATTTAGCAAAAGCAGTTGATGCTTGGAGAATCTTTCCAAGATTATTTTTGACTGTATACATTGTACTATTATACAAGTGTGTAATTTGGTATATGAATTTGGCTGCTCCTACTATGGAACAATCAGGTTTAATTAGTATCGTAGTTGGTGCTGGTGCTGCTTGGTTTGGACTGTACACAGGTACTTCTAAAAAGTCAGACAAATAAAAAATTTCCGCACCTCGTTGAAATAGATTAAATACTATAGGATTGCTTAAGGAGGATCCTTATAATATTATGGACTATTATTCGACATTAGGCGTTGGCAGAAATGCAAGCCAAGAAGATATAAAAAAGGCTTATAAAAAACAGTCTATGGCACACCACCCAGACCGTACAGGTGGTGACGATACAAAGTTTAAAGAAATAAACGAAGCGTATCAAACACTTTCCGATACCCAAAAAAAGCAAATGTATGATCAGTTTGGAACTACTGATCCTAATCAAGGTTTCAATTTTAGATCAGGCGACTTTGGCCAAGGTGGTTTTGATGATATATTTGAAAACTTTTTTGGAATGGGTAGAGCCCGTAGACCACAAAATAATCCAATCAACGTTGCTGTAGATATTACACTCGAAGATGTACTAAATGGAAAATCCTTACAGATTGAAATAGGTATGTCAAATGGAAGAACTAAAGTAGTAACAGTCAACATACCGCCCGGCGTAGAAGAAAGACAACAAATAAGATTTAGAGGTATGGGAGATAATGTACACAATGCATTGCCGCCTGGAGATTTATTTGTACATATACGGATTCGTAATCACCCACGCTTCGAACGCTACGGGGATAATATACAATGTAACGTTAATGTTGATGTGTTGGACTTAGTTATTGGAACTAAAGCAACTGTTAACACACTGAACGGTAAAAGCCTTGAAATTAATATTCCTCCTGGTACACAACCAGACACTGTTCTAAGTTGTAAAGGAGAAGGATTGCCAAATGTAAGGACAAAACAAATTGGTAATCTTTTAATTAAAGTAAAAGGTAGAACACCTAAAACATTAACACCAGAGGATATAAAAAAAATAAAAGATGTCAGAAACAGATACTAAATTTAAATTAGACTTAGATTACAAACTAGGACTTCATCAAGCACTTAATCAAGAAAGTAAGGTGTGGGATTTTGCTACAGAAAAGTATGATCCTGAACATCTTGAATATGATATGTGTAATTTTATGTTAAACAATAACGGAATTGGATTAGCGGCCAATCAAATAGATATTACAAAACGTGTGTTTGTTATGGGTAGTTTAAATATTCCAAACTTTCCACAACCATTCGCACTGTTTAATCCTGTAATATTAGAAACAAGTGATGAGCTAGTTTTAGATAAAGAAGGTTGTTTAAGTTTCCCAGGACTGTTTCTAAGCATCAGTCGTCCTAAGTGGATTGTTGCACAATATCAGAATTCTAAGGGAGATACAAAAGAAGCCAAGATAGATGGATACCTTGCAAAATGTTTTCAACACGAATTAGATCACCTAAATGGCATTTGTTTTGTTGACAAAGTAGGTAGGTTGAAGTTACAATTAGCATTAAAGAAACTAAGGAAAAGATTAAAAAATGATAGAACCAAGTAAACAGTTACAACGTATTTTTGATTCAGCAATCGAAGTAACAAAAAAAGCAGGTCACAAGTATCTTACTATCGAACACTTGTTGTTGGCTATTGTTGCAGATAAAGAATCAGCAGAAGGATTAAAAGCATATGGTGCTGATGTTGATTACGTCAAGCATAATATTGATCACTATTTGAAAGAAAATCTAAAGACTATTGAAACTTTAGAGCCGGGTACTATTCCAAAGAAAACACACGCAGTAGAGCGTGTCCTTAATCGTTGTTTTACACAAGTACTGTTTAGCGGTCGTAATCAAATGGAAGTGGCCGACGTTATTATAAGCATACTTGGTGAAAAGAATTCGTTTGCATTTTACTTCTTAACAAAGGGCGGAATTATTAAAGAAAAGTTTGTACAACATTTCCAAGAACACTTTGACGGGGATTCAGACTTTGATTTAGATGGTGGAGATCAACAACCATTAAGTAATGATCAAGTTGATAAAATTATTAATCAATTTTGTACTAACCTTTCATTAAAAGCAAAACAAAAAGTTATTGATCCTGTAATAGGAAGAGATAACGAAATTGAAGATATTGCCCTTGTATTAGCAAGGCGCCAAAAGTCTAATGTATTAATTGTAGGTGACCCAGGAGTAGGTAAAACTGCTATTGCTGAAGGTATAGCACGTAAAATCTTTGAAAAGAAAACTCCTAAATTTTTACACGATCACGAAGTTTTTAGTTTAGATATTAGTTCACTTGTAGCAGGTTCTAAATATAGAGGAGACTTTGAAGAACGTATTAAAGCAATTTTAAAAGCATTAGAACGCAAAGGCAAAATTATATTGTTCATTGACGAAGCACATATGATGAGTGGTGCAGGCGCAGGAGGAACAGATAAGTCTAATGATTTAGCAAATATGTTAAAGCCAGCACTAAGCAAAAGCGGAATGAAAGTTATTGCTTCAACTACTTGGGAAGAATATCGCAAGTACTTTGAAAAAGATAGAGCACTAATGAGAAGATTCCAACGTGTGACTATTGATGAGCCTAGTGCAGATACTACAATTAAAATTATAAAAGGCCTACGTAAGTATTATGAAGCACATCATAATGTTGTAATTACAGACGAAGCAGTTGATCACGCTGTAAAACTTTCTGTAAAATATATGGCAGACAAGAAATTACCAGATAAGGCAATTGATGTTATTGACTGTGCATCAGCAAGATATAGACTAGTTGATGATGCTGCTACAGAAGGTGTACAACAAATTGTTGATATTGAGCAAATAAGTTATGAAGTATCTAAAATGATTAAAATGCCTTTAGAAACTGTAGCACAGAAAGAAAGCAAGAATTTAGAAGGCTTAGAAAAGAATATGAAATCAGTTGTATTCGGACAAGATGCAGCAGTAGACACATTGCTTGATAAAATTTTTGTTGCACAAGCAGGATTGAAATCACCTAACAAACCTATTGGTTCGTTTTTGTTTTTAGGTCCAACAGGTTGTGGTAAAACTGAAACAGCAAGACAACTTGCAGAAAAGATGGGTACTACACTAGTACGTTTTGATATGAGTGAATATCAAGAAAAGCATAGCGTTGCAAGATTAATTGGTGCTCCTCCAGGATACGTTGGCTATGAAGAAAACGCAGGACAACTTATTACTAAACTGCAAGAAAATCCTAACTGTATTTTACTTTTAGATGAAATAGAAAAGTCACATAAAGATGTATCAAACATTTTGTTACAGTTTATGGATAACGGATTTGTTACAGGATCGAACGGTAAACAAGCAGATGGACGTAACACTATTTTGATTATGACTTCAAACTTAGGTGCAAGTGATAATGAATCTAATGCAATTGGTTTTGATAGTCAAGAAAAATCAGGTGAAGATACTAAGGCTGCTAAAAAGTTCTTTGCTCCAGAATTTAGAAATAGACTAGATGGCACTATTAAGTTTGATAAACTTGATAAGTCTGTTGTAAGTAATATTGTTCATAAGTTCTTAAAAGAATTAAACGGTCAACTAAAAGATAAAAATATTATTATCAATGCAAGTCCAGCAGTAGTAAGTTATCTTGCTGATAAAGGATACAGTCCTAAATTAGGTGCAAGACCTTTAGGTAGAGTAATTGATACTGAGATTAAAACACCACTTAGTAAAAAAGTATTATTTGGTGACTTGGTTGAGGGTGGTAAAGTACAGTTAGGTATTGAAAGTAAAAAAATTACATTTGATATTACACCTTTACCTAAACCATTAACAAAGGCAGAGAAGAAAGCCCTTAAAGCGAAATTGAAGGAAGAACAAGATGCCGCTGCCGAAGCCGAAGAAAACAAAGCGTAAGTTTTACAACAAATACGTTTATAAAATAAGTTGTATTCTACACGGTGCTTATGCATTACGTGTGTGGAGTATTAACGATATTATTTCTGTAGCACAAGGTGGCAGTCAACCTAAAGACAACTACTGGGCAGAAAAGAATACAAATGACTTTTTGTATTCAGCAGCAGATTGGATTAAACTTGGTCTAATAGTACAAGCAAATAAAGACAAAATACAACTACGTGTAGAGGGTAATAACATAGACGTCTATACAAATGACCGTAGCATATACGATGCTATAGGTGCAGAATTTGCTGATGATAAAATAGTATGGCGTAGATTTGAGCCTGCTCCAGGTACAGAACAAGACCTTCTTAATAGTAAAAACAGCGTATTTGTTAAACGCTTGCCGCATAATAAATATTTGTATAAAGTTTATTTGCTACCACACAAACTAGGCAATCACGCAGATCGTGTAAAACTAAGTGATTGGCTAGAACTACAAGTTCCTAATATTACTTTTACTTCTAGTATACGTAAGTGGCTTATAGAAACTAGACAAAACTGGGATAGAAGATACATATATGTACAAGATGATCACACTCTTATGATGTTAAGATTACGTGAAAGTGGTATGATCGGAAAGGTATATAAACACATTATTAAATAAATACAGTATGACCATTGAAACAATTACATTACTAGAAAACACAAATACAGTTTCTGCAGATAGTACCTATGCTTACACAGATAAAGACAAAGGAGCAGGGTATCATCACGGCAATGACGGTACACATACAGCATATTATTCACTAGATTCTTTCATTGGATCTATTAAAATGCAAGGTACATTAGCACAATATCCAGGAGATAATGACTGGGTAGACATAGCAGATACTGAATTAGGCTATGGAGATGACAGTAGTGCATTTAGTTCAAACCAAAGTTTTAACTTTACAGGGCGTTTTGTATGGGTTAGAGCTGCATATAATATACAAAATGGCACAATAAACGCTATTCGTTATAATCTTTAAACTTTACATTTAACGCTAAATACAGTATAAATCTATTAAAGGAATTATACTATGCGTGATCTATTGGACAAACTTAATATGTTAGAAGGCTTTATGCCAGAACATATGGAAGGTGAAGTAGAATTTGAATTTACCGGAGATGACGGTGAAACGCAAATGGGTACTTTACACTACAAAGCAGAAATTAAACAAAGCGATGAACACGGTTACTATGCTGAAGTTGACCCTAAGTCACTAAAAGGCGAATGTGAACCAGACGGAAACGCTAAAGTAGATGATGACTTGGCAACATACACTGTGCAGCCAGGTGAAACAGATCACGAAGCAGCAATGGAAGCAGCATTTGAAGATGCTATGGACGAAATTAAAAATGCAGATAACAAATACTCGCAAGGTGAAAGCATTGATGATTCCGATGAACAAACGTTTGAAGGTGAAGAGTTCTATGAATATTATGGATACTTACCTTGGCACGAAGATCTACCAATAGACGAAGCAGAATACAGAGGACGTAAAGTTCCTTTAGGCAAACCAATGCGTGGCGATGTTAAGAAGTTTAAAGTATATGTTCGTGATCCTAAAACAAAAAACATTAAAAAAGTAAACTTTGGTGATCCGAATATGCGTATTAAAAAATCAAACCCAAAACGTAGAAAATCATTCCGTGCTAGACATAACTGTGCAAACCCAGGACCAAGAACAAAAGCAAGATATTGGTCGTGTAGGAAGTGGTAATATGAAGTTAAATGAATTATTCTCGCCAATAGGCGCACCAAAAGACAACGACGATATCAATTGGCCAGATGATATGAGAGTGTTCATCGACAATGATAATGATGCGCTTAGTCAATATATGTTTCCTGCTATTAAGAAACACGAAACATACAAAGGACATCCAGATGCATACAAAATTTATATTAAGCCTTTAGAAGGATGTAGAGAAATGTATGCTAGTAAGTTCAATGTTGAAGATTGTGAACAAAAAATTCCAAGACAAACTATTATTCTAATGGCAAAGAAATTTGCAGCAGAGCAAGATAACTTTATGGAGCGTGGCGATTATGAGGATTAATGAGCTTTTTGAAGATACAGAAAAGCACGTTACCTTTTGCTTTGGTAGATTCAATCCACCAACATTAGGGCATAAGAAACTTTTCGATACTATGAAAGCGCAAGGTGGGGAGATGAAAATCTTCACAACACTATCTCAAGACACAAAAAAGAATCCTTTAACATACGATCAAAAAATAGATTTTATTAGAAAAATACATCCTAACTATGCAGGCGATGTAGTACAAAACAGCAACTTAAACACTATAGACAAAGTATGTGCATCATTATTCGACGAAGGTGTTAGACACATTACGTTTGTAGCAGGTAGTGATAGACTAGACAGTATGCGTGAACTTATTAAAAGTTACAACGGAAAAGAAGAAGGAAAGAAAGGACCATTAGAACACAAGTATAAATTTGAAACTATGGATTTTGTTTCAAGTGGTGAAAGAGAAGATGGTGCAGAAGGCACAGAGGGTATTAGCGGAACACTTGCACGTGAAGATGCCGTCAATAATAATTTAAAAAAATTTACAGCACACACAGGTGCTGGAGAACACGCAGAAGACCTTTTCAAAGCAGTAAGAAAAGGAATGGGATTATCAGATGAACAAGAAGCAGAAGCCGATAAAGAGTAGAGATCCAAACTGGAAAGAAATGGATGCACTACGTAAAAGTGGTGCTGCTGGTGCTCATAGAGATAAAAAGAAAGAAATGAAACAAGGTAAATCTAAACACAGGGGAAAAGAAATGGAAGAAGCCTACGATCATCCACAAGGTGGAGAATTGTCCAGAATGGGTAGAATACTTATGGACAAATCAGTAACAACAAAGGACGATGCATTATCAAATGTTATGTCACGTGTTGGTGATGAATTAACAAGATATGGAGCACCAGGTGGTGCAAGGTCAATTGAAGAACTTGAAAAAAGAACTAAGTTGCCTAAAGAAAAGATTATGAAACTTATGAAATGGGCACAGGGACAAAAAGATGACTCACTTTCTAAAGTTAAAGATCCAAAGCCAGATGATGGATACGATCCAGATTCTGATAACACTATGGAAACTTCAATTGGACACGAAGATGACGAACGTCATATGATTCGTAAAGAATTATACCAAGCAGCAAAGTATGCTAAAGAACTTTTCACAATGCTAGATGACTTACCTGAAGACAGTGATTTCCCCCACTGGTGGCAGAGTAAAGTTACTAAGAGTTTGCAGATGTTAAGCAAGGCAAAACACTACTTGGAAAACGAACTAGCAGTTCCTGAAGCAACACAAGAATCAGTATGTTCTGAGTGTGGCAAGGCTCGCTTTACAGCACTACCAGAAGAAATGCAAAAGCAGTATGAAAGTGTAAACGAAGAAAAGCAAAAAGGTGTTGACGGTAAAGTATGCTGGAAAGGCTACAAGCGTATGGGAACTAAGAAAAAGGGCGGCAAGACTGTAGACAACTGTGTTAAGATGTAATGGAGATCGAAGAGTTAAAAAGACTAGCGGGTATCTATGAACGTCACGGCTGGAAAGCATATGACGGACCCAATCTATCGATAACAGGCACAGAAAAACAATATTTAGAAAAGAAACACAACATACAACCAGGAACCCCTGAATGGTTTAAGTTGTGGTTCTCATTACCAAAACTAACAGGTGAGAAACCCGTAGAATGAGAGCATACGAAATCATATCTGAAAAAGCAGTTAGCAAAAAGCAACAACAGTTCTTTGGTATTGTAAGAGCAATGCAAAAGGGCGATATGAAAAAGTCTGGCGAAGCAGGCGAAGTTGCTAAAGATATTTCAAAGGCAGATGCAAAAGACTTTGCTAAAACAAAGCACAAAGGATTACCAACTAAAAAGAAAACAGAAGGCGCAGAAATAACTATGTGGACTAATCCCGAGTATCAAGGCGCTGATGTTGATGATGATTATTACAAAAAGCAAACAGTAAAAGTAATAGACGTATCTAAACTTACACCATTTGAACCTGCTGATAAAATGGATGCTAAAGACAATCACGACAATATGATGAAGTTTGTTGATAGGATCAAAGCAGGCGATAAGATCAAACCTATTGTGATTGTGCCACACGAAGGTAAGTTACTAATTGTTGACGGACATCACAGATATTTTGCACATCTAAAAGCAAACGCAGATAAGATACGTGCAGTTATTGCTGATCCAAAAGATTTAACTTGGCGTGATGATGTTCCAGAATCTATGTATGAAGAAGCCGCTGGCGTTGGTATTGTTACAAAACAAAATGCTACCGCAGATGTTCCTGTAGGCGGCGAATATATGAATGTTAAAAAACTGTTTCCTAAGAAAAAGAAAAAGAAAACATATGAAGATATGTTTCAAGGACTTAATCCTAAGTCAGAAATATATGTAGATATGGACGGAGTACTCGCAGACTTTTTTGGCGAGTGGAAAAGACTAGTTGGCAAAGATTGGCGCGAACTAGGTAAAGATGAAATTGAACCAGCACTTAAAAAAATTAGAGACGAAAAGGATTTTTGGTTAAACATTCCTTTTACTTCTAATGCTAAAAATTTACTTGGTATTATTAAACAAGTAAAAGGCGATTACAAAATTCTAAGTTCACCATTAGCAAATGATCCTAATTCAGAACCACATAAGCGTGAATGGATTAAAAAGAATTTAGACTTCTTCCCGCCAAGCGAAGTCATCATAACAAAGGATAAGGCGAAGTATGCTACTAACTCCGACGGCACACCTAATATCCTAATTGACGATTATGGTGTAAACATAAGTGCGTGGGAAAGTGCCGGAGGCATAGGGTTCAAGCATAAGGATCACAAGTTTGAAAGGACTGCCAAAAAACTAAAAGCAGAGATAGAAGAAAGTTTCCATCATTTAATAAGAGAACATATTGAAGAAAACTTTGCAGATGGTAAGAAAAAAGGCAAAAGCAGACCAGGACGTGTAAAACGTTCAGGTGCTAGTTGTAACGGGTCCGTTACATCATTACGTAAAAAAGCAAAGAACGCATCAGGCGAACGTGCAAAGATGTACCACTGGTGTGCTAATATGAAAAGCGGAAAGAAGAAGAAATAATGTTTAGTAAACAATGTAAACTACACCTAGAGAAAGTAGGAGAAACTGGAACACAGCATATGCTTAAAGCACTTAAGACTGCTGTAAAACTGCAATGCTTAGTACCTGCACTAATTGTACACAGTATTGCTCCAAGATTCTTTACAAATACAGCATCGCGTGTAATGAAGGATATATTAGATGGAAGAAATAGACATTAAGCATTATGTTGCTAAATTAAAGGAACACGATGAAAAACGTCTTAGTTTTAATGAGCGTATGGCTTATTGGAAAAAGTATCTAGAAGAACGTAAACAGGCTAAATAGTATTATGAAACTGAGTGAATTATTTACAGAAGATAGCAGAACGTCTATTACTAAAGATAAAGCAGATTATGAAGCAAAGCGTAAAGCATTGCAGGATATTCAGTTGGATCCTGAAACACACAAAAGCGAAAAGTTAAAGAAAGAACTTATGCGCAGAAAGTTTGAATTAGAGAAAGAAGCAGGTGAAAAGGGTTATAAAAGCGAATCTGCAACAGCAGGCGCTACAGCAGCAGGTAGTATTGCTAGTGTTGAAGCACCGCATTTAAGCCCAGGTAAAGCACGTGGTAAAAAGTCATATACAGGATCTCCGGGCAAAAGTGGTACAAAAGCACCACCACAACCTAAAGTAAATCAACCAAAAGCAGCCAACGGAACTGCCAAAAATGCGCTAGATATGAAGAATAGTATTTTTGGAGAGAATCCTGTAAGAAGATAAATACTTCTATAGAGAGGAACAACTATGGACAATAGAGAATTATTAAAAAAATTATATGAGATCGATCCTACTACGCCAAAAGAGGATTTGAATCGTTTAACAGAATTAGCAGAATCAACAGGTATATTTGTACAGCCTACTGATACAAAACTTATGGAAGCAGCACAAAACGTTGCTCCGAGAGACGAAGTAAATGATATTACAAAACTTGCAGGTGTTACTGTTCCTCAAACAAAGCAAGTTGTAACTGAGTCCAAAGTTGAAGAAGCAAAGCCAGACTACATTGACATCGATGGCGACGGTGACAAAAAAGAGCCTATGAAGAAGGCTGCTAAAGATGCTAAGAAAAAGAAAAAAGTAGACGAAGCAGAGCAAGTAATTAAAGCAGAGAAGAAAGCAAAATTACCTAGCAAGAAAAGCATTTTAATGATGTGCAGTAAAGGTATGTCAGTAAAAGAAATGTGTGAAGCACATCCAGATTGTGATCAAGAGAAACTAAAAGAAATGTGTGAATCTTGTATGGAAGAATACAAGAAGAAAAAAGACGAGTCAGTTTCTTTTGTAGATATGGAAGGCGAAATTGTAGAAGCAAAATCCGCTGCTCAAAAGAAAGCACAAGAAAAATTTAAGAATATGGTCAAAGGCAAAAAGTCCGACGATAAAGAAATGGACGAAGGTGCGTATGGCAAGAAGAAAAAGAAAACTGTAAAAGAATCAGCAGAGCCTAAAGAAACTAAAATGTCATTTGTAGAGATGATGAAATTAGTAAAAGAAAGCGGTGGACAACAAGCAATTGATCCTATGGACGATATCCTTTGGAATTGGGCTAACAGAGTTGCTGCTTCTAAAATTGAAGAGTCAAACAAACAAGAAATTTTTGCTGCAATGCTTTATGAAAGAAACGGTGGACGTTTTGAAATGTATGACGTTGTAGAAAAAAGTCTTACAGAAAATAAAGACTGCAACTGCGGACCAGAATGTGACTGCAAAGGCAAATGCGATGATAATTGCAACTGCGGACCAGACTGCTAATTAATTTAACCAAAATTATATAAAAAGCCAGTTAAACACTTGACTGGCTTTTTTTGTGACTATATAATACTAAAACACTAACAGGAGTATTATTTTATGACAGCAAGATCAAGTTACGGGCCTGAAGAAAAAGCAAAACTAGAACGTTTAATCAAAGAGGGTTCTAACGTGTTGCGTGAAGTAGAAGACCTAAACGAAGGACTTAAAGATACTGTAAAAGCAGTAGCAGAAGAACTTCAAATTAAACCTAGCACAATCAATAAAGCAATTAAAATTGCACATAAAGGTGACTGGCAAAAGCACGAAGAAGAATGGACAGAGATTGAAAGTATCTTAGGCATTACTAAGAACTTACCAGATGATGTGTCCGGTCCACGTGCGGACGACGAATAATTGGAAAAGATCAAAAACTTTTGGGTAAACAGTTACCAAAGCGACAAAGTTGCATTTGGTTTTGAACTTGTGAGTTTTATCTTTACAGTAGGTGCAAGTATGACACTTGCTCTTACAGCAAGGGATCCTAATATGCTAATTGTGTACCCAGGGTTCTTTGTAGGTAGTATTACTCAATGCTACGCATCTTTACGTAGAGGTGCTGCTTGGGTAACACTATTAACTTTTTACTTTGCTTGTGTAAACGTATTCGGTTATGCTGTAGCGGCTAACTGGATCTAGAAAGGACTACAATGCCTAAATTATATCACTTTACTATGGATAACAACGAAGTATATGAAGTCGTTGCAATGGACTTCAAAGATGCTTGTCTTACATTAGAAGAACAAGAACCAAACATCAATGTAAAGGATTTGCTAATGGTTGAAGAACATCCAACACCAAATCCTCTTGTAGATACAATCCACTAAAATAAACACTTGACAACAGGATATAGTTGTGTTATTATATAAACAATTATGTCTAAAAGGAAAGAATACACAACATTCGACCCACGTATCCATTTCAAAGGTGGAGGAGGATCAGGTTACCAAATGAAGAAAACTAAGAAGAATAAAAAGCCGCAACAGACTGGCAAGGGCCCAACCCAAGACGGTCTAGAGATTGCAAAAGTTTTTGGTTGGGATGTAGGAAAGATTGCAAATGTCAAATAAAGAACTTATTGTGTCTAATCATATTGGTCCAGGCGGCGAACCTGCTGATAGAATTTATGGTAATCTAAATGGCAATGTTAGATTAGTAAATGCTGATTACACAAGTTACAAAGGTAACATTAAAAGAAAGCGTATCTATAAAAAGAGTGTAATTGACGGAACTAACATTACAACGCACATTTATGTAACGGACGATGGACGTTATTTTGATAATGGCGGTATGCCTATTTTGAAACCTGATAATATAGAAGAGGATGATAATGACAGTACAAGTGAGTAAACCATATCAACCATTAGCGTGGTCAGGCACTACAGTATTGCTTACAGCGGCAGTGCTTATAAGTGCATTTCCAAATGAAATGTACGGAGTGTATGGTTTCTTTTTTGCTTCTGTTATTTGGACAGTGGTAGGTGTGTTGTGGAAAGAAAAAAGTTTAATTGTTTTGAACGGAGTTCTTTCCTTAATTTATACATACGGAGTCACAAAACATTTACTAAGTGTTTTTACAGGATAAGTAATATGAAGATGGTAAAGTCGGCCAATAAGCGACACGTTGGTATTTGCAAGCCTGAAATTGCATACAAGGAGAACAAATGAGCTACGTAGATGCATTCTATGATCGCGGTGAAGACACAATCAGAGTTGTCGAGCGAAAAGACGGAAAACGTGTATTCCACGAATACAATCCAAGACACATATTTTATTTCCCAGACCAAAGAGGTAAGTATCAAAGTATTTACGGGGAACCACTGTCGCGAGTAAACGCAAAGAATATTAAAGAACTGCGTAAAGAACTTGCAATTCATTCAAACAAAAAATTATATGAAAGCGATATAAATCCAATTTATCGATGTTTAGAAGACAACTACTTAAATGTTGATGCTCCTAAACTAAATGTAGCGTTTTGGGATATCGAGGTTGACTTTGATCCTGAGCGTGGATATGCATCTCCAGAAGATGCATTTATGCCTATTACATCAATTGCTGTACACTTGCAGTGGATGGATGAACTAATTTGTTTAGCGATTCCTCCAAAGACTCTAAGTATGGAAGAAGCACATAAAGCAATTGAAGGTATTCCTAATACTATACTGTATGACAATGAAGCAGATATGCTTGATGCGTTTTTAGATCTTATACAAGATGCTGACGTACTAAGTGGCTGGAACAGTGAAGGTTATGATATGCCTTACACTGTTAACCGTATTATCAAAGTTTTAAGTGCAGATGATACTAGACGTTTATGTTTGTGGGATCAAAAACCTAAGAAAAGAACATATGAAAAGTTTGGTAAAGAATCAACTACATATGATCTAATTGGGCGTGTACACGTTGATAGTTTAGAACTTTACAGAAAGTATAACTATGAAGAACGACATACATACAGACTAGATGCTATTGGTGAACTAGAGATTGGCGAGAAAAAGACTGTTTATGAAGGTAGTCTTGATGCTCTTTATAACAATGACTTTAGAACATTTATTGAATACAACAGACAAGATACTGCACTACTTGACAAACTAGATAAAAAACTAAAGTTTATTGATCTTGCAAATACTATTGCACACGAAAATACAGTGCTTATACAAACAACAATGGGTGCTGTTGCTGTTACAGAACAAGGTATTATCAACGAAGCACACAGACGTGGAATGATTGTTCCCAACAGAGTGAAACGTGAGCCAGGCAGTGAGCCTGCGGCAGGTGCTTATGTTGCATATCCTAAGAAAGGTATTCACGAATGGATAGGTAGTGTTGACTTGAATTCACTGTATCCATCTGTTATTAGAGCATTGAATATGGGTCCTGAAACAGTTGTTGGACAGTTGCGACAAGATGGTACTAAAGCACATATTGAAGGACAAATGGCAAAAGGCAAATCATTTGCTTCTGCTTGGGAAGGTATGTTTGGCAGTGTAGAATATTCAAGTGTAATGGATAAAGAAGTTAGTAGAGAAATTACTATTGACTGGGAACGTGGCGGAGAAGATAAAATTAGTGCCGCACAAGTTTATGACTTAATTTATGAAAGCAACCAGCCTTGGATGCTTAGTGCTAACGGCACAATCTTTACATATGAAAAAGAAGGAGTCATTCCAGGACTGCTAACACGTTGGTATAAAGAACGTAAAGAAATGCAGGCGAAGCAGAAAGAAAGTCAAAATGCAGGGAACAAAATTGAAGAAGAATACTGGGCAAAAAGGCAGTTGGTTAAGAAGATTCTACTTAACAGTTTGTATGGTGCTATTCTTAATCCTGGTTGTAGGTTTTTCGACAATAGGATTGGTCAAAGTGTTACACTTACAGGCAGATCCATTACACAGCATATGGCTGCAAAGATCAATGAGATAATTACTGGCACTTATGATCATACAGGTAAAGCAATTGTATATGGTGATACTGATTCTACATACTTCAGCGCATATAGTACACTAAAGAAAGATATTGAAGCAGGTGCTATTCCTTGGACAAAAGATAGTGTTATGGAGTTGTATGATACAATTGGTGAGAATACTAACTCTACGTTTCCGAAGTTTATGAGTGATGCATTTCACTGCCCTAAGAAGCGTTCAGAAGTTATTGCTGCTGCTAGAGAGATTGTTGCAAGTAAAGGCTTGTTCATTACAAAGAAACGTTATGCAGTTCTTTACTATGACATTGAAGGCTTTAGAACAGATACAGAAGGCAAGCCAGGTAAAATTAAAGCAATGGGTCTTGATCTTAAACGTTCAGATACTCCAGTTGTTATACAAGATTTCTTAAGCAATGTGTTAGAAATGGTACTGTCCGGTAAAGAGAAAGAAGCAGTACTAGATTACATTACAGAATTTAGAACAGAATTTAAGTCACGTCCAGGTTGGGAGAAAGGTTCTCCAAAACGTGCAAACAAGATCACAGAGTATGAAGCAAAGGAAAAGAAAGCAGGCAAAGTGAATATGCCTGGACACGTAAGAGCAAGTATCAATTGGATGACGCTTAAACGTATGAACGGAGACAAATACTCTATGAATATTACAGATGGTGCAAAAGTTATTGTCTGTAAGGTAAAGGACAATCCAATGGGCTATACAAGTATTGCATATCCTGTGGATGAGTTGCGTTTGCCTGAATGGTTCAAAGATTTGCCATTTGATGACGCAACAATGGAAAATACAGTGATTGATGAAAAACTCAAGAACTTGATTGGTGTATTGGAGTGGGATATAAGTTCAACCCGTTCCGATAATAATTTTAACAATTTGTTTGATTTTGAGTAAAAAAATTCTTGCACTTTCAATCAAACCTAAATATAATGTAAGTTACAGAGGAGAATTCAATGAAAGACATCTTACAAGATATTGTTAGTCATACACAGAACTTAGGTTTTCTAACTACTGTGAAAGTGACTGGCGAAGAAGCAGGCACATCGATGTTTTCAATGGCTGATGATAGATCAGTTATTATGGAAGCAGATACACATAACCCATATGCAGATATGATTGGCACATTTGGTATGCCACAATTAAACAAGTTGAAATACTTGATTGACGGTACTGAATATCAAAAGGACGCAAAGATTACTATTACAAACGCAGAACGTAATGGTGCAAATATTCCTGTAGGTATTCACTTTGAAAATGCAGATGGTGATTTTAAAAACGACTATCGTTTTATGAATCAAGAAATTATTAATGAGAAAATGAAAACTGTAAAGTTTCGTGGTGTAAACTGGGACGTAGAAGTTGTTCCTACACTTGCAGGCGTACAGCGTTTTAATTTCCAAGCAGGGGCTAATCCAGAGCATCCAACATTCTTAGCAAAAACTGAAGATGGTAACTTAAAGTTTATCTTTGGTGATGCAAGTACACACGGTGGCGAATTTATTTTTGCAACTGATGTAACTGGTACACTTGACAGAGGCTGGACTTGGCCTGTAGCAAGTATTCTAGCAATCCTTAAGATTGCAGATGTTAACAATACCAAGATGAGCATTTCCAATGAAGGTGCAGTGCAAATTACACTAGATAGCGGATTAGCAAAATACAAATATATTATTCCAGCACAGGCGGCTTAAATGAAAGATCAAACAAACTTATCACCACTACAGAAAGATTACGCAGTGTTTCTTCCTGCGATTAGTTCTTTCTTTAGTACCTATGTTGCGAAACAAAGACTAGAAGAATTTGTTCCGCAAGATCGTATTCCTAAAGGATTCGATAGAGGTATTGAAGGTATGAACTTTTTGAATGAAGAAGCAGGGTACTTTACATACAAGTATGGACTTTATAGTGCAGGTCACGCACAACTTGATTTGCAAAAAAGTCTAGTACAAGAAAGTATGATCCAAGATAGAAATCGAGACAAGACGATGATACTTGGAGACTCCGGCGGATATCAGATTGGTAAAGGTGTTATTAAGTTTGATTGGTTAAATTTTGAAGGTGCTGAAGCAACTAAAGTAAGGCAACGTATCTTAGAATGGTTAGAACTAACTGCTGACTGGTCGATGATGCTTGATGTTCCAACTTGGGCTTGTGATCATATTCACTCTCCTAAAACAGGACTAAAAACATTTGAAGACTGTCTTGATAAGACTCGTTACAATAACAAATACTTCCTTGATAATCGTTTAGGTCAAACTAAGTTCTTAAATGTATTGCAGGGTTCAAACTGGGATACTGCTGAAAGGTGGTACGAAGGTGTAAAAGAATTCTCCGATCCTGCGGTATATGGTGATAAGGCTGCTGAAGGTTGGGCAATGGGTGGTGCTAATATGTGCAAGATGCCAATTACACTACGTAGATTGATTACAATGAAGTTTGATGGTATGCTTGAAGGTAAAGACTGGATGCACTTCTTAGGTACAGCACAACTAGATTGGTCGTGTTACTTAACAAGTATTCAAAGAATTATTAGAGAGCAAATTAATCCTAACTTTACTATTAGTTTTGATTGTGCATCTCCGTTTATTGCAACAGCACACGGACTTGTATATACAAATGCACAACATTCAAGCAAACGTTGGTCAGTGATTATGGACAAGGCTCCGGACAATAAAGCACTTGCTCAACGTCACGATATACAGTTTCCATTTGAAAGTGAAGTTGGAAGACGTATGACAATTGCTGACATCTGTCATTATGCTCCGGGTATGTTGAATAAGATCGGTAAAGAAGGCAAAACAAGTTGGGATAGTTTTGCGTATGCACTTATGATGTCGCACAATGTAGAATGTCATATTAAAGCAGTACAACGTGCAAATACACTTATGGATATTGAGATTGCAAAAGCACAGCCTGATTGGAGACAATGGCGTAAAGTAAAAGAAGCAGATAAGAGTGATGAATACTCTGAATGGGTTCCACGTAACATCTTATACTTTGATAGATTTGTAAAAGAACTATTCGGGCAGCCAACTAAAGAGGCAGCGTTTGCAATGATTAAAGAAGCAGACAGTTTCCTAAAAGATCTTGAAGGTGCTAGACTGCGTGGTGGTGTAACTAACATTTCTGATAGTTTGTTTGTAGAAGTTGACGAGAACGGTGAAGAAGAAGTTCCGTGGACTGATGATAGAGAAGATACTGAACTTGATAAACTTGAGGAACAATTACAGGAGGCGTAATATGTCCGACTATACAAAACGTTTACTTTGGTTAAAAGAATCACACAAATTCCTAAATACACAAGTAGACAAAATGGAAAAGACTGGTAATTTTAAAGACGAAGAATTAAGTGAAATGAAAAAGAAACGTCTTAAACTTAAAGATCAAATTGAAAGGATTGAAAAGGAACATACAGTATGAACCGTGATTACGAAAATGGCAAAGCAGACAATGTTAGATTCTTTTCAGGCTTTGAAGTTGAAAAGACTCCTGCACATTTGAAACTTACATTATTTGTCACAGGCATTAACGATGTACAAATTATTAGAGGACATTTAGATACTCACAAGCATATTTTCTTTGGTGCTAATCATAGTTTTGATCCTGCTACTGAAAACCATAGTGCAGATTATTATGAAGAATGGGAGAAGATGATTCAACCATTTTTACAAGAAGGATATCTATGTAGTTTAGATATTCCAATTAATGCAGCAGAAATGTTTTTAGATGGACCATTAATTGAATACGAAAATTTTATTCCGCAACTACGTGTTCCAATTCCTTATATAAAACAATGGAACTACAACACAATGATTAAGATTGATGATAAAGATTTCCAAGCAACAAATCCAGGTGTATGGTGTCATAGATTGCACACACTAATGGATGAAGAAAGATTCACTAATTGGGAAGAATATAAAAACGATAAAATAGTGGATGACAACTAGAACAAAAGGTAGTATACTATGGGTATAACTGATACAATGATGAAAGAAGCAATGGCAGAAGACAATCATAGACGTATTATGTCTACAGCAAAAAGAATGATTTGGGTAACGTTCCGAAAGGAAGGTATCCACAAATATCCTGCGGCACTGGAAGATCCAGCACTTGCAACAGGTGATGAATATGATGTTTCGTTTTTGGGATATCCCCATAGACACATATTCCACTTTAAGGTCGGTATCACTGTAACACACAACGACAGAGATATTGAGTTCATTCAATTTAAACGTTGGTTAGAAAAACTGTATGAGGAGAAAACCCTTGAACTAGATTATAAAAGTTGTGAAATGATATGCGATGATCTATACGAACAGATTATTGCAAAACATCCAGGCCGTGAAGTCCATATTGACGTAAGTGAAGATGGAGAAAACGGTGCCCACATTGAGTATGCAAGATAGAAAAGGAGATTACAGTGTCTTATTTTGCAGACAATCCCAAGATTGTCAAGGTGTTCAATGACCTTGATAAGTTCCGTGATTTTTGTCGTTTTGAATGGTTGCCATTCGATGAGAAAAATTTGTACAACAACTCTAGTAGAGAGTGGCGTGCATTTACCAAGCGGAACAATAACCACTATAAGAAGCGTGGTAGAAATTTTAACAAAAGGAAATAACAATGAACATTTGGTTAGTTGACTTAGAAGCAGTAGAAACACGTTACACAAAACAATGGAAAACTGAGTTTCCTAAAGTTCTAAAGTCTGCTGGCCACAATGTTAAAGTTATTAGCGGAGGGGATACGCCACAGGCAACTACACCTGGGGCGTTCCTCAACTTCGGCGGCACTAATGTTTACAAAAGCAATCAACAAGCACAGATTGCAGAAGCATTTTGTAATGGCGAAGTAAAAGACGGAGACTACTTCCTATACACAGATGCTTGGAATCCTACTGTAATACAATTAAAGTATATGGCAGAGTTACTAGGTGTTAAAATAAAAATAGGTGGTATGTGGCACGCCGGTAGTTATGATCCTGAAGATTTTTTAGGTAGACTTATAGGCGATGCTCCGTGGGTTAGAAATGCAGAACGTAGTATGTATGATTGTTATGATCATAATTTTTATGCAAGTGACTTCCACATCGATATGTTCTTTAAGTCCTTTCCAGACTTAGATAAAAGCAAGGTTGTAAAGACAGGTTGGCCATTTGAATATATGGATAACACACTTACTCCTTATAAGCATATGGACAAAAAGGATACTGTTTTGTTTCCGCACAGACTTGCTCCGGAAAAACAATTGAACATATTTCGTGACTTAGCAGACACACTTACACAGTACAATTGGGTAGTTTGTCAAGAACATAACCTAAATAAGAATGAGTATCATAATCTATTAGGAGAGTCTAAACTAGTATTCAGTGCTAACTTACAAGAAACACTAGGTATAAGTTGGTATGAGGGTGCAGTAGTAGGTTCATTACCTATGGTTCCAGATAGATTAAGTTATAGTGAAATGGCAATTGATGACTTTAAATATCCAAGTGAATGGACTGATTCTTTCGAATCTTACAAATTACACAAGGATAAAGTAGTAGCCAAAGTTATTGATTATATGGAAAATTACAAAAACTATCTTCCAAGCCTAAATAAACAAGTAGCCAAACTAAATGGAGAATATTTTAGTTGCAAAGGTTTACTAGACGTGCTACATTAATAATATGCGCAATCCACTGCGTTAACATCGGAGATTAAATTGAAAAAATACGAAGAAATAGCAAAACGCTTACAAGACACAAAAACTAGATATTGGGCAGGCGATAATATCAGTGATTTTATTTTTGAAGGCGAAAAAGAACAACTTATCAAAGAAGCCACTGAAAAGTTTGAAGGTGTACTAGATGCACTTGTAATTGACAGACATAACGATCCAAACAGTATAGGAACTGGTAAACGTCTTGCAAAGATGTATATCAATGAACTAATGGCAGGACGTTATGATCCTATGCCTGGTGCGACAGCATTTCCAAATGACAGTGCTTCACGTTATGAAGGTATGCTAGTAGTACGTTCAGAACTTACAAGTATGTGTTCACATCATCATCAAATTGTAAGAGGCGTTGCATACATTGGCATTATTGCCGCAGACAAACTAATTGGATTGTCTAAGTATACACGTATTGCACAATGGTGTGCTGAACGTGGTACATTGCAAGAAGAACTTGCAAATGATATTACTCGTGAAATACAAAAAGCAACAGGTGCAGAACACTTAGGTGTGTATGTACAAGCAACACACGGTTGCGTTGAAAACAGAGGTGTTAAAGCACATAGTTCACTTACACAAACTACCGTACTCAAAGGCGCATTCAAAGACGATGCGGCTACTAAGAAAGAGTTTATGGATAACATTAAATTACAGCAATCATATGCTTGTGATAGATAAGGAGTAATTATGCCAATACCAGAAAGAGTTTACGTTCCAGCAGCCAAAGATCCAGGCTTAGGACATTTTTATATTAGTTTAATTAAAAGTGTTGTAAGAATAGGAGCAGGTATTTCACTTGCACTAGGAGGTTATTATCTAGGTGCAAATGACTGGGGCTTCTGGATTTTAATTGCAGGTGTTGCATTTGTTCTTGCAGAGATTCTTGGAATAGTTGAGGAGATTGTATAATGGACCTCAATAAAGAAAGAGTATATGCTGTGCAACCACAAAAGACACAAAACGATATTAAAATATTAACCCCTAACGAAGCACTTATGTACAATCTAAGAGGCATTAAACTTTTAGATATGACAGAACGACATAATCTTACACCACACAAAGTTAGATTATCACGTGCTAATATGCCAAAGGAACCATTCTATGGAACAATATTCGGAAAAGAAACAGAACCAGCGTAAAGCGGCTATCGAGAAGGTTCTTAAAAATAAGAAACTTCCTGAAGATATGAGAATTATTTGGATGAGACATCTTAATAATCTCAGTGTTAACGAAGATGAATATAACGAGAAAGTAAAAAATATCTATGCAAACTTACGACCCTGGACAACCATTGCGTGATGACCTAATGGTGCAAGAGCAGATAGATGGCTCTTGGCAACATATGGTCGGTGTAATTTGTTTAAACCAAACAAATAGAAAACAGGTTAAACGTGTACTTCCTGTGCTGTTTAACTTATGTCCTACACCTATGCATTACCTAAATAGTTTACCAGAAACTATAAAAGAAATAATCAAACCTTTAGGAATGGTTAATATACGTGAACATCGTATTCGTAGAATGTCAAAAGATTACTTGACTTGGGACGGAAATGATGCTACTATGTTATATGGAATTGGAAAATATGGTTCTGATAGTTATGAGATATTTTTCAAGGATAATTACAGCGTACAACCAACTGATGGTGAGCTGAATAGATATTTGAACGAAGAGGTTTTTAATGTTTCTTAAGTTACTAGATAAACTAGGACGTAAGCGTACAATATATGATAGAGATGGTACTATTCCATATCTTGATCGCTATTATATATTTTTAAAAGACAGAAAGAACTTTCCGTTTAACATTACACTGCATAAGGTAATGGTAAGCGATGAAGATGTATTACACGACCATCCGTGGTCATATGCTACACTTATTTTGAAAGGTGGGTACTATGAACACATTCCTGTATACAATGATACTACAGGCGGAGTAGTTGGTGCAACTAGAGTATGGCGTGGTCCTGGACATTTTAGATTTAGAAAAGCAGATGACCTACACTGGTTAGAACTTGCAAAAGACAAAGACGGAAACGAAATTCCTTGTTGGAGTTTGTTCTATATGGGCAAAAAAGAAAAGGAGTGGGGCTTTTTACCTTTTAATGGAAAAGGTGAACTTGAAGAACGTGGGTACCGTTGGGTACACAATGAACAATACTTGGAAGGACGTAATGGTTAAAAAGAAATATTATAGTTGGGCTGACGTTGAAAATATGTGCGTTAGCATTGTAAATAAGATGTATGCAGATAATTGGACACCTGATTATATTGTAGGCATTACTAGAGGCGGAAACGTCCCTGCTACTATACTAAGTAATATGACAGGGATACGTTGTGAAGCACTTAAAGTAAGTTTACGTGATGATGATTGTGATAGTGAAAGCAATGCTTGGATGTCAGAAGATGCATACGGTTACGATGATGAAGGTTCTTATGCTCCTGAAATGGGAGAGTTTAAAAATAAACCACTTGGTAAAAACATTCTAATTGTAGATGATATTAATGATACAGGTGCAACATTTAATTGGATCAGAGATGATTGGCAGAAAAATTGTTTACCTAATTCACCTCTATGGGAGCAGGTGTGGGCAAACAATGTTCGCTTTGCAACGCTAACAGAGAATATGGCAAGTGAGTTCGGACTAGTTAATTACTGTTGTGATATAGTTAACAAAGCCGAAGAAGATGTTTGGTTAGTTTACCCCTGGGAAAATGTTGGAGAATATAAATGCGAGTAACTACAGATACATTTGTTGAAATTGAAAACGTACAGACTGGCAAAAAAGAAAATGCTAGTATTGGTATGTTTAAAGAAGAAAATATGATGGAAGTTTTTATTGTTGGCAATAGACTAGTCCTTAAATATAAAAAGTCAGCAGGTATGTATATTGGTTCTATTTACGGTATGGAGTTTCAAAGTAAAGGACCTGATATGGCAAATGTAAAAGAGTGGAGAGCATAAATGATAGATACACTTGAAAAGGCGCAACAAGATGGTAGAGCACCTTGGACAGATGTAGAAATTGATACTAGAGAATTTGTAGTATACAATGACATTTACCCTGTCACAGAAGGACATACTCTAGTTGTACCAAAACAAAATACAGAAGAAAACATTTTAAAATGTTTTAACTTTGCACTTACAATGGGTAACGATAATATTAAGTCAGAAAAAAACAACATAACAGGTTATAACGTGGGAATAAATATGGGACAAAGTGCAGGACAAACTTGTTACTATCCACACGTTCATTTAATTTTCCGTCGAGATGGCGATATGGAAGATCCGCGAGGAGGCGTTAGAGGCGTCATTCCATCAAAACAAAACTACAAGGAAGGACTATGACATTGAAACAAACATTAATCAATGCTGCAAGGAAACACGCAGAAGCAGAAATCGAATTGCATAAGGCCAACATCGAAGTTTATATGCAACAAGTAGTTGGTATTGGCGAACACAGTGACATCATTGAAACTATCCAAAAAGAGTTAGATAAGATGGCACAAGCGAACGATAGACTAGAAATGCTGGACAAGCATTTTGGTGAATAAGACATATCAAATAAAATTAGAGGAAGATCCGGAAAATAAAGATCTGGTTCTTCCTATCCCCACTGAATTACTAAACCAAATGGGCTGGGATATTGGAGACGATTTGGTTTGGACAGACAACTTTGATGGTACGTTTTCACTTACTAAAGAGGTTGACAAATCCATTAAGAAAGCGTATAATAAACACAATGACGATAGCAACTGATAAAAAGTATTACTACAGCGAAATCTTTCACAGTATTCAAGGTGAAGGACACTATACTGGTGTGCCTACTGCTTGGATACGTTTCTTCTTATGCAATTTACAGTGTAATGGCTTTGGACAGATAGATCCTACAAATCCTGATACATATGATTTGCCGTTTGAAAAGTTTGATACAAGCACAGTAGAACGTGTAGAAGACTTGCCTGTATGGGATAAAGGTTGTGATAGCAGTTACACTTGGAGTAAGAAGTTTAAACATCTAATGGGGCAAAAGACTGCTGTCGAACTAGCACAACAAATTATTGATACACTTAAAACAGATAGTAATCCAGAAGGTAAGTTTTTACATCCTGTTACAGGACAAAGACAACACTTTTGCGTTACAGGTGGCGAACCACTTATGAAACACGCACAAGATGCCTTCATTGGTATTATGAGAGAATTTAAACGTATGGGCAATATGCCTGCTAGTGTAACATTTGAAACTAATGGTACACAAACGCTAAAACAAGAATTTATTGACTACTGGACTAAAGAAGCAGATGATGATATCGAACTGTTCTTTAGTGTATCTCCTAAGTTATGGAGTGTAGCAGGCGAAACTGCTAAGAAAGCAATTAAGCCTGAAGCAGTAGCACAATACAGAACATTGTCTGATAAAGGACAATTAAAGTTTGTTGTAGGTTCCGAACAACAACAGTGGGATGAGATGGAAGATGCTATCGCACAATTTAAAGCACAAGGGGTTGATTATCCTGTTTGGGTAATGCCAGTTGGTGCTAGAGAAGAAGAACAAACAGCAACAGCCGGAGCAGTTGCTAAGATGGCATTCGAACGTGGATATAATGTAGCCGCAAGGGTACACGTATACTTGTTTGGTAATGCTATCGGAACATAGGAAAAGTTATGGACTTTATAAAAAACTTATTTGGTAAAGGTAAAGCAGAAAAGAAGCCTGGACTAAGTGATAAAGAAGTTGCTACAAAGAAAAAAGAACCTTGGGTGGGCGTGTTGAATACACACGTTAACAAAGAAAATGTTCGAAATGGCTTCTTTGAACTTGACTGGAACCAGTATTTTATAGTACAATTAAAACAACAAGGGTATGGAGTTGAAAATGATCCAGACGAAGAAGTAGTTGATCGTTGGTTTAGAGAACTTTGTGCAAATGTAGTAGTCGATGGCGACTACGGAGGACCGTTGGAAACTGGGTCTTTAGATATCAGTTCCGTGAAAAGAGAAAATGAGTAAAATGACGCACATCATAGTTGATACAGCAAACACGTTCTTTCGTGCAAGACACGTTATAAATGGCGATGCAGATATTAAGTTGGGTATGGCTTTCCATATTACATTGAATAGTATTAAGAAGGCTTGGCAAGACTTCAATGGTACACACGTTATCTTTTGTCTTGAAGGACGTAGTTGGCGTAAAGATCATTATGAGCCATACAAGCGTAATAGACAGGTTGCACGTGATGCATTAACAGAACAACAGCAAGAAGAAGATAAAGTATTCTGGGAAGCATTTGATACATTTAAAGATTTTGTTTCTGACAAAACTAACTGTACTGTTCTGCAACACAATGAACTAGAAGCAGATGATCTTATTGCAGGTTGGGTACAAGCACATCCAGATAGTGATCACGTTATTATTAGCACTGATACAGATTTCCAGCAGTTAATTGCTCCGAACTGTCGACTGTATAATGGTGTACAAGAAGTAACTACAACTACAGAAGGTTTCTTTGATAAGAAAGGTGAACTAGTAATTGATAAGAAAACAAAACTACCTAAGGTAGTAGATCCAGAATGGATGTTGTTTGAAAAATGTATGCGTGGTGACACAAGTGATAATGTGTTTAGTGCATATCCAGGTGTACGTAAGAAAGGCACTAAGAACAAAGTTGGTTTGCTAGAGGCGTTTGCTGATAGACAAACTAAAGGCTTTAATTGGAATAACTTGATGCTACAACGTTGGGTTGATCATAACGGTGAAGAACATCGTGTACTAGAAGATTATGAACGTAACAAAACTATTATTGATCTTACTGCACAACCTAGTGAAGTAAAAGAAAAGATAGAAAGCACAATCAGTACAGCAATTGAAGCAGATAAAAATATAAGTCAAGTTGGTGTAAGACTTATGAAGTTCTGTCATTTGTATGATTTGAAGAAAATATCAGATCAAGCACAAGCATATGCAGAACCGTTAAATGCGAGGTATAAAATATGACAGTAATTCAAGCAAAGCCTATCATTGCTAACAAATTTTGGATTGTAGAACAAAACGGTGAACGTATTGCTACATTACGTAAGAACGAAGAAAACTTTTTTGTCCTTAGTAATGAAAGCACTGTTACACGTTTTAAAGATAAAAAAGCATTACAAGATCAGTTCGGCAGCGACTTTTTTATTGCTAAAGTAGTTAGAGATAGCAAAGATAGTTTACCTTCAGAAGTACACGGTTTTAGCACAAGTAGTAAGCCACATAATGCTATGTACGATATTAAAAACAAACTGCCTTTGTTTACTAAAAGCAAAGATAGTAAAAGTTTATACTGTGCAGGTTACTATGTAATTAGATTTGACAAAGGCTGGGTAAAGTCTTTTTGTCCTAAGTTAATTACACTACAGCGTTATGAGTATAAAGGTCCATTTAAAACAGATATAGAAATGAAGCAGGTATTAAGTCGTGTCAACAAATGAACTTCCAACAACTATGCCTAGTATACAAAGATTGCTACAACGCATATCAAGTGCAGAAAAAAGCAATCAAAAAGAAATAAGAATTACTATACAAGAAGCACGTGAATTAACAACTGATTTAGCATTACTTACAAGCAGATTAGGTACTACAGTGCAAGAAGTTCATACTATGTTACGTAAAATTAAACAAGATAGCGAGGAACTTGAAGTTAAATTTGATGGCGGCGACTTCTAATTTTTGATAAATATATACGTAGTTAATTAAGGAAATTACGTATATGAGCAGACCTAAACCAAATGTGATTCTTGAACATACTAATAAAGAATCGTTTAAATTAGAGCAGATACTTGAGAGCGAAGCCATTTGGGCCGTGTTCTATAAAGGTAAGCCTTTTAATTTAAAAAGCGGAAGTATGATATCTAGTTACCCAGGACCTAAGTATAAGAAAGTATCATTTAGTAATCCAGGTCACGCTAGAAACTTAGCAAAGAAACTTAACAAACTTTTCGATACTAATGACTTTACAGTATACAAACTTACAGACGGAGAAAAAGAGTAGTGTGGACGAAAAGCACAACTACACATCAATATTCCTAAAAGCCGCCGAACTTTCCGACGACATTACACCCGATCTTATCAAACAGAAAAAACTACAATGGTGGTGGAATGTAAGAACGAAAGATAGCGGCGGCTTAAGACTGACAGAAGAAGGCTTGAACTTTATACAAGTTGACGCCAAAATTAAAACATACAAAATAGATTTTCCAAAAGACTTTAGTGTAACACCACAAGTGCTTTTATGGCTTGACAATTTCATAGAATCACCGTATTATATAACTAAGAAAGCAATTACAGTTCTTAAAGAACGTAGTGCTTTTGAGTTGTATTTGTTCAGTGGAGACGTTAAAAAGTTTGGTTACAATAAAGCACTATCCAAAAGAATGAATCAGAATTAAAATTTATAATAGTAGCAGTTAATAAATAATATTATGATAGACTTGAATCCATTAGAAGTACTGCAAGAGAGAAAGATTGACGTTTTGCCACCGCACTTTGCAAAACACAAACTTTTTAACAGCAGAAGAGAAATCCAAACTATTTCAGAATGGGTTAGAGACAAACTTAATGGAAGATATTGCATTGCAAATTATCCGAATTTGGACAGTTCAGATAAGTTAGCAAGTGCCACTTACATTGGGTTTGAAGATCAAAAAGAACTAACATACTTTATGTTAGCCTGTCCACACTTAAGGAGAAACTAAAAATATGACTGAAGAAGTTAAAAAAGAAGCAGCACCCGCACAAAGCGGACCTGTACCTACACCAGGTGTAGAACAAGCACCAGCAGCACCAGATCTTAATGTATCTGATCTTACTGGCGTAAAAAGTATCATTGATATCGCTACACAGCGTGGCGCATTCAAAGCAAACGAACTAGAAGCAGTAGGCAAACTTTACAACAAGTTGAATACGTTTTTAGATCACGTTGCTAAAACACAGTCTGCTAACGCAGAAGCACAAGCGGCTGCAAACACTCCGGCACCAGAAGCGCCGGCAGGTAAATAGGAGACCAATTATGGCAAAAGAAATTAAACACACTGGAAAGATGAAAAACACAGGCAACAGAGTTGCTGTTGTGTTTAGAACCGTACCAGGTGAATCAGATCAATGTTTAGTCATTGACTCTGCAACTTTACCTGATATGTACCACGATTCGCTTATGACAGCAATTGAATCAGACCAAGCACAAGAAAGTTTTGAACTTGGCGAGTATATGTTCAGAAGTAGATTTCCAGATGGTAAAAATATGCTAGAAGCAATGCAGCAATCAGGTAGATTGCACAAAGTTGCAACTAGTGATGTTTTGATGACACCAACACCTACAGACAGTGTTGCATTATCAGAACTTAACAGTCTTATTGCAGAACAAAGAAATGTTGCAGTAGATCAGTTGTACACATTTGTTAGTGGCGCACCTCAAGCAGGTCAAGCAGTAACAGATACTCCTGCAGAAGCAGCACAACCTGCTCCGGCAGCAGCAGATCAAGGCGCATTAAGCGATAAAGACTTAGCAAAATCATATCGTAGTCAAGCAGACGGAATGTATAAAGAAGCCGCAAGATTACGTAGAGAAGCAGACGAACTAGATCCTCCTGCAAAGAAGAAGAAGGCTACAGTCGCTGAAAGTGCATAAGAAATATTTTAGACCTCCATCACATATCGTAAAGGAATGGCCTGAAGTATTTGAGGACTTGTATATCAATACGATGCCCATTGCTTATGTGGACACAATGATTCTGGAATTCAGTGATGGCAGAATATGGGAAATAGATGTTAAAGCCCAAACTGCCAACACTGATCCGGATGAAGTTGCCAAAAAACTATTAGATACTCTGTCTGAGTATAAAGACACAATCAAAAAACTAGATTTTAAAATTAATATTGAGTTGTTAAAACAAGATATTAAGAAAAGAACTAGATCAATTCTCTAGTATTACCGTAATGTATAACTTGATGTAACTTGGAAGTATATTCTCTCCAAGGATCAACCACAACTGAATCATCAGTTACTCTTACATACATTGTTGGATGAGCAAGAAGAACAACTGCTCTAAAAGGTCCTGGATCTTCTCCATATACTAATGGGTCTACTTTCATAGGATTGAATCCAAATTTATTACAATAGTGTGCTACTAACAATGCATAACTACCATCTATATATGGTACTCCAGGTTTATATGCAATGCCATTTATCAAGATAGGCAATTCATTTTTCTTTGCTATTTCACAAAGTTTTTCAGCAAGATTTTTTGCTTGTACTTCACGTGCATTCATAATGCTATCAAAAATATCATAACCAAGTTCTAATTTTTTAGCCATATATCGTAACGCAATATTATCTCTTGGATGACACGCTCCGCCATCGCCCATACCTGCTTTCATATAACTAGGTCCCATAATACGTTGTGTGCTTTCTGCTAAAGCAGTAGTAACTACATCTGTATTAATATTACCTTGACGCTGTGCAACGTCTTGTATCATATTAACAAGTCCTATTTTTGTGCTTATAAATGTATTATAGAAAACTTTTATGCATTCACATTCGTCCCACGTACCAATTACATAACGTGGAAAGTTATCCATAATCATTTCATAGAAAGTTTTTAGTTCTGCTGCATCGCCTGTTTCAGTTCCATCTTCTGTTCCAATCATTACCATTTCTGGATTGACCATATCCCAAGCAACTGTACCCATTGCAATTAGGTATGGATTGTAAACGAATCTAGGATTAGTTACTAATTGTACAAACTCTCTGCGCACTGTACCAGGCAATACTGTGCTGATTAGCACAAGCAATTGATCTTTATTCATATGCTTGTTTGCTTCAGCCATAACTTCTTTTACAATATCATATGAAAAATCTTTTGGCTCTAAGTGTGCTGTAGGTGCTCTTCCATCATAGTCTGGATCGTGTGGTGTAGGCACTGCAATAAAAACAATTTCTCTGTCCTTTACTGCTTCTTCAATAGTATCTTCTACAATAACATAATCGCTGTCTATACGCTTATCAATATCGTATCCTAAAACACTATGTCCTTTTTTGGCAATTACTTCTGCACAAGGCAAACCCAATTTACCTAAACCTATAAATCCTATCTTCACTCTACTTCTCCCAATTTTGGTACACTCATATTTACAATCTCCTTCTTACAGCGCATTTAAACGTGGTTTAAAGCACGATAGCGTAACTATTGCTCTTTGTATATAAACACCGCTGTATGACGCTTAAAATGCGTTTAAGGCGCCTTAATAATTAACTCTAGTACTAATATTCCACTTGTTTTTCTTTGCTACAAGCACACTATAATTGTGTGCCAAAATAGGCCTTACATTAGCAATAAACTGTAAAGTTTCTGCTTTGTCCAAATTGCTTAGACGTTCAATTTCATTAACTATTGCAATCATACGTTCTCCGTCATCTTGTATGCTGTCGTATGTTTCGTCAATATAAGGACTAAATGTCTTGTATCCTAATTTACGTAAAATAGGTAAACTATTAGGTACTGTAGATAAAACAAACGGATGTCCAATTGCTATTACTTTAAAAATTTTTTCACTGAAAAAAGGAATACCTTCGTGATAAGTTGTTTCATTTACTACACTAAAATAAGTTTCTTTGTAAAATTTTAAAATGCTTGATTCATATTCTGCCCTGTTAGTTACAAGATCGTTTGTATCTAAATAAAGATCAGGTAAGTTTACAATTTCTTTATTACGTTCTATTAAGTCATTTATAAATTTATTATCCTTATAAATGTGCCTTAGTTCTCTAAACGAACTACGCCAATTATCACCTCTATCACTTTTGCCAAAACTTATATGTCCTTTGTCAAGTAAATTTTTTTCATATAACATTAACATCATTAGAGGACGGTGAGATCGCCATCTTCTATTAAGACATAAAAACTTCTTTGGCCATTTCTTTGTTTTTGTGATACCGATTATATTTTGATTCTTGTGTATTGTATCTATACCTGTTGCTTCAAATACATTAAAGTAATCTAACTTAATCTGTGGTGCATTATATTTTTCTGCTACAGACTTCACTGTATCAATCATATTTGGCACAGCACTTAAAAATATAATTTGTTCTGCTGGTACTTTATGTTTAAGCACTATGTTTCTATAAATGCTATCCACAGTATCTGTAAAATACTCTAAAGCGTTATCTAAAACTAAAAAAGCATTTCCTTGTTTAATTTTATCTAAATCATTTGCAGGTACAATAGCATCAATACTGTAAATTTTAAAACTTTCTTTATCAGAAAATTGTATATAGAAAAAATCTATGTTCTCGTTTGTTTTTAGTTGAGAACCTACACTGCTATTAATTTTAATTTTTTGCGGCTCACGTGGATTGTAAGTTTGCAAATAAATTAAGTTGGTTGAATTTAAACACGCCATTATAATCTAGTCTGATGCCTTTGTTGCCAAAACTTATTAGTGTCATCTAGTGTTTTGCACATATGTACTTTTTCATCCATACTTGCTGCAAAGTTTCTCATTTGTTCTGTGAACTCAAAATCTGTAAACATATTACTAACATACTCTGCGTGTCCTAATGGTGTAGGATGATAATCTGCTGTTTGTCCTTTACCATTGTGTCCACGGATAGGTGTTTGTGGCCAAGTGCCATTGTAAACATTTGTAACAATTGGTTCAGCAATTTTGTTTACAGTATCACTATAAAAGTCTAGTACTCCTGTATGCCATTCTTCTGCAGGTTTTGTATACGTACCGCTTATTTGTAATTCTATTAAAGGACTCATTGCTAACATTTTGCTGTCACAAGGTAATGAATCTAAGTAACTAGATGTAAGTTCAATGGTTGCAAGATCACGTATTAAATAAAATCTGCTATCTGACCATTCGTATACAAACTTAGTATCAATTTCATTTTGTGTATAAATGTTTCCTGGTGTGATCCAATTTCTATTTTTATATCTATCTTCTCTAGAAATACTGCTCCACATAACAACTACAAGATCGTTTTGTGTGAACTTGTGCTTCTTATTTGCTTCAACAATACTATTACTAATAAACATATTGCCTGCACCACTTTTGCCATAGTTGTAATAATCTGGAATCTCAATACCTATAATATCAGCCCACGTAGGCCAAAAGTAATTTGTCATACTACACCCAAAGGCAAAAAATCTTTTATACTCTTTACTAAATTGCTTCATTAAAATACTCCTTGCCTTTTGCTATTGCACTATGTAATGCATCGTGATAAAAACTTGATTTACGAATATGTTCCCAGTTGTGCATTATGTTAGGAAAACTTGCACCTATTCTTTTTAATTTTTCATCTCGATCAAGTGCTATCCAATTTTCTAGTATATTGTGTACTTCTTCTAAACGTGTTTTAGGATCTTCAATACTATCGTATTCTGTGCCGAATCCTAAGAAGTCACATTTAAATCCTAATTCTTCTAAACCTTTTATTGTGCCGCTACCTGCAATTAGTATAAAAGGATGGCCTAAAGCAATAGGTTTAAATATTTTTTCTGTAACAAAACTTGTGTTATCAATAAAAATAGTTTCTGTAATTACTGTTAGTAATGTGTTTTGATATAAATCTTTATTGTAGTTCCAAGCAGCATTAGTGCTTTCCCAATTACCATCTAAGTACAAAGGATAATGCTCTTGCATAACTTGATCAAACTCGTTAATGTTTACACCGGCAAGTCTTGAACCTAGTATATCACTTTGTTTAACTTGATTACAACTTACCATACCTTTTTCTAATAAATTATTTTTTGCAAGATAATGTAAATGCGCACCTCTGTGTGGTCTGTATACTCTATTCAAACTGTTAAAGTCTTTGCTATCCGCATTTTGCATAGCACTGTATAAGCAAGGAACTGTAGGCATCTTGTCATCAAAGAATATCTTACCGAAGTGATTGCTATATTGTACATCAAACCATTTATCTTCTAAAAACTGATCTCTCCACTGTGCATATTGATCTTGGATTTTAGTATTGCCTTGTAAAATTAACACACTGTTTTTAGGATACTTGCGTTCACGCATAATGTCAGTAGTTGCTCTGAAAGCGTCAAAATGATTAGTTTTCATAGGGCCGCCTTCTTTGTCTGCAAGTATAACAAGTCTAAGTTTCTTTGCTTTTACTAACTCTAAAATATCTCTAGGAACCATTTGTAATATGTGCTTAGGTCCTGTTCCGTTATTTTGTCCTGACCACCAATTAGGATCGCCATTTACATCTATAAAGTATAGACCACATTCGTTCCAGTCTGAAAGTTTATGATATTCAACATTCATATTCTTCAGTTCTCTTTTCAAAATACTACCTGGACTTGTTAACCACCAGGTGTTATTATCTTTTGTTTCAAACTGGCTTAGGTTAGATTTATCTAGTTCTAGATTATCGAAGTATATTTTCATTCCATTATTTCCTTTAGTTCAGGAAACGTTTTTAAAAAGTTTCTATTTCTTATTTTATCATAGTAATCTGTATGTACTATAAATTGTTCCTTTAAGTTTTCATCATATTCACTGTTTTCTAAATGTCTTACTACATCTCTCAAAAGTCCTTGTACGTGTGCATTGTATTTGTGTGCCTTTGCTTTAATTTTATTAATTACACTCCATTTTAGCATATCATTTAAAATACTTGCACTGTAGTACTCTGGGTGAACAATGTTATAAAATGTTGGATATACATTTGTTTCAAATAATCCTTCTGCTAATACATAATCTAAAAAGTCTGTAACTGTAAAAACATTAAATGCACTTATCACTGCACTAAAATTAAGTCTTACGTGCGGTGTTTCTTGCTTAATTAATCTAATATTCTTTTCTATTTTGCTCCAATTAGTTCCTTCTCTAATGTATTCTGCTCTATCTCCGTAATGATCTAAACTAGCAAATACTTGTATGTTAGGAAAGTTTTTCCATAATTCAATAACACTTTTATTTTTGTAATGTAGGTTACTAATATTTGTATTGTAACTTATTTTTACATCTGTATTTTTAGTTTCGATCAAATGCTCTAGTATAGCATAATGTTTATCTGTCATTAAAGGCTCGCCGCCTGCAAAATAAAAACTTTCTATGTCTTTAAAGTAAGGTTGAAACTGTTCGTATAATCGACTGTTATCATCTCCATCCGCCATAATGAATATTTCTTTATGTTTACCATTACGACTGTCTTCTTGAGCCCACGTGCTAGAATATGTGCTAGAACAACTTCTACATTTAAAATTACAAATATTACTCCATCTTACATCAAAATGACGCAATGTCATTTCAGGATATGTTCCGTCTTGTAATGTATTTTGCACTAATGGCATTAAATGTGCAAACTCTTTGTTTTTGCTTATACGTGTACTTTCGTTGCCACTATCTTCTTGTTGATAACAAGCCTTACATTCTACACATTTTTTACCCTCTAGCATATTACGTCTTAGGGTTTTGTACTTGTCATTATTCCATATTTCTTGAATTGTATTTTCTCTTACATTACCAAGATGCTTATCGTACTCACCTACGCAACAAGGTAAAACACTTCCGTCTGGATTGACATACATATGGATCCAAGGATAAATGCAAAATGTTTTATTGTTCATTAGCCCATCCTGATTTGTGATATATGTTTGTTGCCCATAGACTGTGCTGTACTTCTCTAGGATGAGGTCTATGATCTGGACAACTTCCTAAGTATTTGTTAGACTGTTCTATAACTTTTAATTGCTTTCCAATGTACTTGTGTTTAAAACTAATTTCTTTGTAATCCCTCATTAAATCATCAAGCCAACCTGCATTATAAAAACTTGGCATATTAATTTTGTATCCATTTGTTTTAGCACTAAACTGTATCCAACTCTCATCGATTATTTTAAAATTATATTGGCTTGTTGTGTTAGTACAACAGAAGTTTTTCCATACTACAGTGTTTACGTTAGTGTAATTGCTTACGATGTCATCAATGTAACTGTACAAATAAGAGTCATATTTTTCTAACCATTGTTGTAAATCTAACTTTTTTTCAGCAAGATATTTTTTATCATATAAATTTTTTAGTGGGTGATTCCATTGTACAAGTTCATTTAATTGTTGCATTTCTCTGCTAGGTTCTGTAACTTGAAAGCACAGATAAATTTTTTCATACTTACTTGTATCAAGTTCTTTAAGGATACGTTTTAGTGTATGCGACATTGCTAAATTACTGTTACCCGGAACAGCATATTGATAAAAGTCTGTGTCCAACATATTTGCAAGTCTTGCACCAAAACTATGTCTTAACATACTTCCTAAATCAAACTGGCCTATTGCTGTTGCAATATCTTGTAGTCCTTCTCCGTAAGTCCAACTTTCGCCTATATTTAAAAGTAAATTCTTTTTATTTCTTTTAGCCCATAACTCAGCATATTGTGCCGGAACTTTAATGTGCTTAGGCCTATAACAGTCGTCACGGATTAACACTTTGTTAATGCTGTGCATCAACCCGTGTGCTTCATCTGCCTTTAGTTCCGAATCATACCAAGCCACAACAGTCCTCATAAAAATCTATAAGGTCTGGAAAAGTTTTTCTGAAGTCTACATTTCGTCTTCTATCATATTCTCTAAACCAAGCAGCAAAATCTCTGCGACCTTCTGTAATTTTTTGTGCAGTATATTCTGTGCTAGACATATAGTCAACTACACGTCTAAACTTTTCATATTCCATAATACTAAATTTATATCTATCTGCATCGTCCACTTGGTCTGCAATAAACTGTAAGTGTCGTTTCATATAGGGCATAAATTCTTCTTTAGGAAGTATATTCATATCATACTGTAAAGGTTCTTTTAAATAAGGCGTATCAAATCTAATACGTTGCCATTTTGTTTGATCGTCTGTGTTATATTTCTTACGCCATTCTAATACTTTTCTTAAGAACTTATCAAAATTTGTAACAGTTAAAATATTAAATGTAACCATAAATGTTAATGGGTGATTTGTTTTAGTCATATAGATATCAAAATTCTTTTCCCATAACTCTAAATCTAATCCTGTACGAATATATTCTGCTTGTTCTCCCCAAGTATCCATACTTGTGAAAACTTTGAAATCTTTTATGCAACCTTTTGCTATAAGGCTGTTTACTTTGTCTGCAAAACGTTCTATCAATATACTTTTAACACCAAAGTTACTATTAATGTTTAATTCTAAATTAGGCATAGGATTCTTTTCTAGTTCTTCAAACATACGCCAAGTGCTTTGCTGTAATAATGGTTCGCCGCCTGTGATACGTAAAATAGTAAGTGTCTTACGCAGTTCAGGCCACCATTCCCAAAATGCTTTTACATAAGGATTATCTTCTTCTTTATGAATTTTAAACCAATCAATATCATTGCGATGGTTCTTAACCATAGTGTAAGGTCCGTGATCTCTTATTTCTTTATGATATGTGCTACTGTGTTTAGGATGACAATAACCACACTTAAAATTGCATTCATTACCAAAACTTATTTCTACATACTGTGGATTTACATCTGCCATAGGATCTTTTTTAATAGCAGCAAATCTTTCTTCTGTGTGTATACTTGCATTACGTTCTTTTCTATCTGAAATGTAATCCTTACCCATACATTCAATGTTCCAACAATACTGACATCCGCTAGGCTTTTCACCATTTATCATTTGCTGGCGTTCTTGTTTCTTTTGCGGAGTATTATGTAGTTGGCTTGGATTCTCTTTAAGTCCTTCTAACGGAATCTTATGCGGTGCAGGATGGTAACAACTATGAGTCTCTCCTGTTTGCAAATAGATAGTAGTATGATGCCACTTAGCCATACAGAATGTAGGAGAGATTTCGTCCATAATAGGAATAAATTTCTCTATTCTATCCTTGTCGTGCATCAAACTGCTCCCGTAGCCATTTAAAATCGTTTATCTTGCGTAATGCATCAGGCTCAGCACTATTGCTAACACCATATTTCCTACCGGCTCTGGCGCCTTGAATAGCATAGTCCCCAAACGGTCTGTCTCTGCCATAATCACTACACCATTTACTAAGTCTTTCATCTGTTTCATCATCTTTTTGACCTTTAATAGTTCTACTTGCTAATTTACAACACTCTCTAAACGCACTTTTCCAAGTACTAAATCCGTCTGTATTGAATGCTGTAATGTTACTTACTTCTTGCATTGCTTTAAAACTGTCAGAAAGGCTAGTAGTCATATCCGGACTGTTTACATCCATATCAATTGTAGTTTGTCGCGGAAATAACTTAACACCGCCATACCCGTATTCTAAATCTGTAATGGGATTTCTACCTCTCCATACATATACGCTTTTCCTAGCATTGAAATCATAGTAAGGTATTTGCATATTAAAATTAAATTCGTCTAAAATCTCTGCATCAGCGTCAACAATGTAAAATAGTTCAGTATTACATTGTTTTGCTGCTTCTATATGTGCTTGATGTATGCCTGTTACGTCTTTTATCCATACAGCATTAGGTGCTTTCTTTAATAACTTGTTGTAATTTACTTCTGCATTAGGTTCGTGATATGAAATAAATGCAACATCATACTGTATAGGCTTACTTGCTTGTATATCTATTTCTTTTTTGTTAGTAAAGAATCTATAATCCCATTCACGTTGTAGAATACGTGCTTTCTTAGGAAAAATACATACACCGTCATAGTATTTTCCATTGCGGAATACGTGTACATAATCTGCATCCCATTCAGGAACACGGTAATCTAAATTAAAATCTTGTTGTAGTAGTAAATTATCCCATACTACCCAGAAGTGTTTTGTTAAACTTCGTTGAGATACTTGTTCGAAAGTTTTACAATTATCTATTTTTTGTGCGTTAGGAAACTTTTGCTTGAACTGTGTCCAAGCATTGCTATTACACTCTCCATTGCTAATAAAAAAAATATCATACATACTTTTTACTATAATAAGTTGTACCTAACCTAATAGTTTCCTCATAAAGTGCCATTACATATCTACTTTGTTGTGGATCAAGATCAGGCCATTCTAGTCCTAAGTTATGTCTTATCTCTGTGCCTAGTCTTTTTGTTTCTTGTTCTAATCCAAATCCGTCCTCATATTGCTTACATTGCTCGTTGTACAATTCACGTAGCAATTCAAAATCTCTTACTTGTATATGATCCCAATCAGTACAATTTGTTAGATACGTTCCTAGTCTTGCACCGTAGATTGCCCACAAACCATTTTCAATGTGTGTACCAACTGTACTCCATATTCTTAACCTATGTAAGTTATGCCACCATATACGCTCTTCGATCTCCATAGGCGGAACTTGTAAGCCGCCATCTAATGTCATCTTCACACCTTCACGGAAGCCGGCACGCCAAGCCATAAAAGGTGTCTCATTTATAATTGTATCACTAAAAGTAACTGGAAAGTTCCTATAACCTTCTTCCCAACAAAAGTCAACTTGCGCTCTTTCACTGTCTGCGTTTTCGTGTGTTTTCATATCAAGAATATGCTGACGGTGCCATAACTTTAAGCCGCCGTTGCCATAACGCAATCCGTTAACATTGTTTCTGCCGCACCAACTGTATGCACGTATTTTTTCATCTGTCATATCTAAGTCTAAATCGAAAAACTTAGGATCAACAATATTATCTGCATCTACAGTTAGCACCCAATCTGTTTCAGAGGCTTCTGCTGCTGCTTTGTGTGCGTGGTCTGATCCTTTAACTCCGTGTATGCGCTGTGCCCACGGAACTTTGTTACACAGGTCAGCATAGTGTAGATCAGCATTCGGCTCATCATAACTTAAAAAGAATACATCAAACTCTACTACTTTTGTCATAGTTCCTCAAATACATAATTTTTAAATAACCTGCGTGTAAACACACTGGCGTCATCTGGACTATCACAAGTAAAATTAAAACTTTTTCCTACTAGATCTTCTAGTCTTACACTTGCTGTATAATAACTTGTATGAGGATCATTGTAATCGCATATATCAAAATTTAAAATTGTTTCTCCGTCCCAGAATATTTTTCTTGTTGCTATTGGCGTGTCGCTGTTTAGTTTATATGTTCCGCCATATTTTTCAGATAGTTGAACTGTAAATGTATCTCCCTTTCGTGATACAATCACATCAGGTTCATCTATTTCAGCCCATTTAATATTAACAATTCTATGTAGTACATCATCTATTTTAAATAAATTTTGTACTTCTGTAATTTCTAAACTACCTGACTGAACATCTACGAAACATTTATTCATTTTGATTTCGCCTTCAATGATAGCCAATGCAGTATCTGAATCAATGCTAATAGTTTTCTTGAAACGCTCTTTGTCAATTGAATAATCAGGACCTACACATAATACTTTTCCTGTTTCCTGATCAAATGCTGCTAGATAGTTTACTACAGGCGGTTTATAATTTGCAATCCATTCGTCAAAGTCTGGAAGGTCTGGAATATCTCTTATCTTTTCTTCCACGCTATTTCCTCCAATATGTTAATTGTTTCTAGTGTTATTTTATCTTTTTCAACATAGTGTAAAATATCTGTTTGTTGAAAGTTACCTATCTTTACTTTAGCATTTCTATCAAAGTAAAAACCTACGTGATCACTAACTGTATCTGCAGGATAAGGCCAATTCTGTATCATACCTTTCATATGAACAACACGGGGAAACTCTAAAGGATATGCAATGTCGTCCGCAATATCTAAAATGTTTGCTGCAAGAGCAAATGCTTCATCTGTTCCTACAACTTTAGGTTTGTGCGAAATTAAAAATTCATTACTATATCTTTCAGGATTTTTAATAATAGCACGTTGTAAATCAAAAAACTCTTTTGCTAATACACTATCCTTTTTAAAGAATGTGTAAAAACTATATAGGTTAGGTAAATTATTCATTGTAAAACATTTTCTATAATGATCGCTTACAACAAGTTCGCCTCTGTAAGTATATGCTTTGTTTGCTACATATAATTCACTGTTTGCAATAAAATATTCTGCCCAATGGCTGTAGTCCCTAAAGAATAACATATCTGCGTCCAAGCATACAGTATGTTCAAATGGTGTAACCTGATCCATATAGGATCTACTATCCCAACCTTCTGGACCTTGATATTCAATTACGTGATCGAATACCCAAGTTGATGTAAAGTTTTCTATATGTTGTTTATCGTCAATGACTAAAGCAACTTTATCATAACCTTCTTTTTGTGTATTTTTTATGCTTAGTGCAAGTGCATATGCAAGACGTGTGTAGTTTGTGTCTGCACCTTCATTTACAATAATTAGATATCCAAAGTCTATCATACTAACTCCATAAACTTATCAATGTGTCTTGTTATTGCTTGTTTATTCATTATATGAATATCTCTGTCTTTAATATTACATAGTGTATAATCATTTGCATTAGATGTCAGCAATTGGATTCCGTTTTCATTGACATCATAAACTAAATCCATATCCGGCACTGAAAGCACAGGTGGCATTGCATAATCATTATCAGTTTCAAAACCATAAAGTATATGCCTTGCAATACCAAACGAAATATCATTTCTATACATTCTGTTATCAAATCTAAAAATGTCTGCAAACTTTTTATAATTGTCTTTAATATGTTTTACTAGTTCAAAAAATACTTTTGTATTTTCATTTTTTGTAAACATAACTGTTGTCGCCCATAACAGTCTTACACCTGTATCACTTATGTATTTGTCAAGGTATCCTATTCTATTTCCTTGCACATCGTTGTACTTTGTACTAATAAGTATATCACTTTCACATTCCCAGTATTCATTTAGTGCATCTGAAAAAATAAAGTAATCACAATCTATCATTAACGTTCTATCATAAGGAGTAAGATCCCAAACACTGGACCTATTACTATTTTTAAATGGAGCAGTAACACTTTCTTTGCCGTCTTTAAACTTACGCTGTTGTAAATCTGCAGGACGTTCTACATCAATAATCTGTTCAAAAGTTTGTAGTGCTTTATCCCAAAGATTAGATTCTTTTAGCCAGTCAACTGTTGACTGATCTGTAATTAAACTAACAGGAACACCTAGATGTTTTTTAGCAAGACCGCCTGACGCAAGTGCCATTTTTGCGTAATCTATCTGCCTGTTATTGTGTGCAAATATTACTACACCTTTTTTCACGATACTAATGTCTCTACTGATCTACTTTTCTTAATTTTTTGATATTCTTCGTGATATTCAAAAGTTGCACTAAAATACCTATCGAAAATTTCATCTCTAAATTCAACTAAGTTTTCAACTAAAATTGGATTTTCATTTACATCTAAAATTACAACATTTTCTGATCTGTCTTTGTAAATTAACATTTCGACAAAGTTTAACAAATCTCTATCAATCTTAAAGATTCCACCATTTTTACCATATGTAAGTCTGGCTTCAATTTTTTCTTTAAGTGTTTTGCGTTGAACAGAAAGTGTTTGACGATACTTTGAGAATTCTAAAGCATCTTTATATTCATTTTGCATAATAACTCCTTTATAATGTACGCATATATTTATTGGTACATTAAGAGCCTAAGTGCTATTTGTGGTAGTGGATTTTTTAACTAACTTCTACAACTTGACCAATGTTTACAATAGGTGTAGCAATATCAAATGACCCTGCTCCGCCTGGCTGTAAAGTACCAGTTGCTTCAGTTGTTTGTACAGTAACCGTGATTTGTCCGTCTACAACGTCAGGACCAAAACCGCCATCACCTGGGTTTGATGGACCTACTGCTGGTGGACCACCTTGTTCCTCGTGATCATCTATGAATTCAACACGGAACTCAATCGTGTCTGCGCCTGTAAGATGTGGGTTTGCTTGGTTAGGTGTTCTTGCAAATATTCTATATCTATTTAGACTATATGGACTGCTACCTACTACGTCAACATATGGTTGTTGAAAAGTACTTGTACACTTGTAAAAGTTTCCGCCTGTAAATGTAGGTCCTGATCCTGTGGCAGGATGATTGCCACTAAATTTTTGTGTACCTGCACTATTCAGTATACTTGTCCAACTTGTGTTTTGATTTGTTACTGATCCGCCTGTACGTGTTGAAGTAATATCAATGCTACTACCGCTGTTAAAGAAATGTCTTGAATCATCTAAACTACTAAACAAAACAAATACACTACAAATTACTGAATCGCTCCAGTTATCTCCATATGTTGCATTTGGCCAAGTAAGTGATGATGAGCCGTGGTTAACAGTTCTTCTCTGTCCTGCTACTGCTAAATTTCTTGCATTTGAGTAAATGCTGTTTACAAATGCACCCCATTTATCAACTGGCATTGAAGGGCCGCCTGATGCAGGTGCTTGATATCTAATTTTTTTACGCTCTGTAACTTCAAGCATATTGACTTCATTCGAACCACTTGGAAGAGCATTGTTTAAATGATTCCAGGCATTCCAAATATCATATCTTAGATTGCTGTATTGTTCTACAGTAACTTTATTACTTGTGCTTACTTGCGAACTTAAGACAGGTTGTCCATAACCAAGATATCCAAAACCATCAGTGATACCATCACCCAAGACACGCTGTATCTTAAGTTGCATATCATTATAATAATCCGGATCTATTAAGTCGTGTGTTGCTGGCATTCATTTACCTCTTACACTATTTAAGTCGCTGTAATGTTCGACATATTAAAAGTTGGCGTAGGTAAAATCCAAGGATCACCATCAGGTTGTAATACACCACTTACTTTAACGTGTTGACATTCTACTTCAACTCCAAATACTTCGTCATCTGGTAGTGGTCCTGGTTGTGGATCATCAGTATAATCATCAATTAATTCTATTTTAAGTGTAAACACATTTGCTACACCTGTTAAGTTTGATGGTTGATTACATTTTGCTGATAATTTGTATCTGTTTGCAGCATATGGTGCTGATGAAGTGTACTCATAAAAAGTTTGATATGCGTTTGTTAAATCATATACATTAATTGGTACGCCGCCACCTGGACCTGTAGTCTGTGCATTTGCACCAAATTCAATATTTTCTGAAGCATCAAGTATTGTGTTCCAGTCATTGTTTTGTTGTGTTGAAGGATAACCTGCTCTCAAGTTTGTATCTATTCTTATTCTGCTACCTGAGTTCCAAAAGAATCTAGCATCATCAGCAGTTGTAAACGTCATTTCTAATTCTGTAAATGCTAAACCACTCCACGTGTTACAAGTTTTTGTATCAATGCTTACTACTGATTGGTTCTTTTGCGAAACAACAAATCGATCTGATCTTGCTGCTTGTATTAAATTCGTATAACTTTGAAAAGGTTCAGATGCTGTAGCAAGGATAGGATTAGTAACTTGTGCAAATACTGGACTAGGTAAAACACCTGTCTGATGTATAAGCACACTCATTAAGTCGAATCTTAACTTATCAAACTCTTGCTTTTCAATTCTTTGACCTGCGGTAACAGTTCCGCTTACAATTGCTTGTCCGTATCCATATTGGCCTGCACCAGTTCCTAATGTAGTAGTGATTAGAGAACTTAGATCGTTAAAATCAGTTGCAAGTATTTGGTTTCCGGATGATACTGGCATTAAAGAACCACCGCTTCAATATAATCAACACCATCTGTAGATGCTTCAAGTGCTATTGCAAATACGTCAGCATTTGCTTCTGCTGATACTTTAGCAGTGCCGTCTGCCGCAGCAACTAGTCTGTCGCCTTTGCTAACGCTGCCTGAAATTTTAACTGGTACTCTACCTTTCAGTGCAATAAATTGTCCGCCTTCTAAGATGGTATTCATCATAAAAGCGGGGCTTTCAGATATAACACCTAATGCTCTATTACCTTCTTGGCATTTTGTAACTTCGGCTGTGCCGCCTACTGCTACTACAGTGCCAACTTCGTATTCTGCATCTGTTAAATATTTTTCTGCTAAGTCAGCATAACGTGCTGCTGTTGCAGTTCCTTGGAATAAGTTTGCAAGTATGTTTCCTGAACCATCTCTAGCAGTAATTGTATTTGCTGTTGCAGTAGTTTTTGCTGTTTTGTAGTTAGGATCACTATCAGTTGCACTATCATCAATTTTAATTCTGTCTGCTTTTTCAGCAGTACCACGGAAAGTGTTTGCGTAAATATCACCACTTGCATCTCTTACAGGAATACTTGTTCCTGCACCTGGAATACTTGTAGAAGGTTGAATACTGTTTAATGCACTTGCATTTGTAGCAGTACCTGTAAGTGAACCTTGTACGTTACCTACTAGTGTACCTAAAATGTTAGCGCCTGCATAACCAATTTGTTTTGTAGCACCATTAATTAAAATAGCGTTACTTCCGTCTGTACTAATTACGCTACCATTAACGTTACCTGTAACGTTACCAGTTACATTACCAGTTAAGTTACCGAATGTATCAACAATATATGCTTCTTTCCATTTGTTAGATGCTCTACCTAAGTCATATACATTATCATCACCTGGGTATATTCCATCAACGTTAATATTTGCTACTTCTCTATTTGTTAAACCATCTTCAACAATTCTAAAGTTAATTGGGTTACCTAACTGTGATACAACTCTAATCTGGTTTTCGTTTTCAATGAATACCTTAAGATCACTTTGATCACCAATCTTAATACCGTCATCTAAGAAACTAATTAAATTTTCAAAAGTAACATTGTCGCCTCTTAAAAATTCTGATGCTTGTATAAACGAACCATCAATAACTAAACCTAAAGCAGAACTACTTGTTCCCCAATAATAATGATCGCTTGATGTAATTCCTGTTGAATTAGTGTTTACAAGTGTCAAGCCTTTCTTTACTAAAGTAAATCCATCAATTGGATTTACAGAAGTATTAAGTGTAAATTCTGTTTGCGATACAATCGCCATTACTTTACCGCCAGCAGTAATTCTTAAAATGCTGTGGTTAGTATTACCTGTGTCTTTAACTACCTGTGCTACAACACCACTTGTTCCTAAGTCTGGTGATGCTTCAGGTCCTACTAGAATAAATTCCGATCCTGACCAAGCGTATAACTGTTTAGCAGATGAATCCCACCAAAAATCACCTGTTGCAAGTCCAGAAGGTGCAGTTGCACTTACTTCAGCGCCGCCTGCTGCTTTCCATTTACCGCCATCGTAAAACTTTAATTTTGCGTTAGCACTATCAAACCATAATTGACCTTTAATTGCTTTAGGTGGTTGTGTAGTATTTGCAAAGTTTTCAAGTAAATGTAGGAAGTTTTCGTTCTGAACTTCACCATAGCCAGCATAGTTTTTACCTACAAATCGTAAATCTGTAGTTGTGTCAATTGTACCGTCTTCTACGGAAGTTAAAAACTGTCCATTAAATTTGTCTACTTGATAAGCCATATTGTTTTCCTAGTTTACTACTGTATTTATTCAATTATTCTATCTGACGCATCTTGGCGCTGTTGCTCTAGAGCAGTATATTCTTCAGCAGTAAGCGTAGTTGTCAGTCCTAAATGCTGCTCTCTAATGTGTCTTAATACCTTCCAATCAGTGTTATTTAAAAATTCACGCTCTAAACCATTTGCTTCTGCTTGTGCTTCTTCTGCTTGTGCTTCTGCAGATACAGGAGTAATACTGTCATTACTAGTATTAAAAACGTGTGTTCCTGCACGTAGTTGGTCGTATTGTGCGTCTGTAATTGTAACAACACGTACTGTTGCAGGAGCATTTGGCTCGTAATCTAGTAACGCTGTTACGTTATTATTTTCTATACATACATATCCTGCCATAATTAACTCCAAACTGCCAAATAGTTGCCTTTAGGTTTAGCACGTTGCTCAGTACCTTGTACCCAAACACGGATTCTATCTGATCTAATATCCCATTCACAGCGTATGCTGTCATTTCCGTCAACTCCTCCTGCATAATGAATCTTACCAATACTTGCAATAAATGCTGTAAGGTTACTCATTGTCTTTCCGCTAGGCGGATAAACATCAAAGAAGTTGTGACTGTTGTTAAAACTGCCTACTTGATTTGTATAACTTCCTACTGTCTGTTGGTCTTTGTAAACAAATGTATAACTTTGTGCTACATTGTCAACATAACGTTTTGTTGCAGCGTGTAAGTTTGCTGTAGGGTCAGCGTGTAGTGATAAAAAGCCTGACATTGTGTCACCTGCTCTATCAACTGAATTAGGATCTTCTGCTGTAATAGTAATATTACCTGTGTTGTCAAACACTGTGCCATTAATTGTTCTGCTGCCTGATAATGCCGCAGCAGTTGATGCTGTACTTGCATTACCATTTAATGAAGCAGTAATTGTTCCTGCACTAAAATTACCACTAGCGTCTCTTGCAACAACTTTGTTTGCTGTGTTTGCAGTGTCTGCATCAACATCAAGTGTAACAGCATATGCACCTGGATATTCTGTTCTGCCATTGCCGTCTAAGTAGTTACCAAATGTTAATGGTTGGAAACTTGGTGAACCCCAATAAGGAGCACCTGTTCCGTTTGAAATAATTGTTTGGCCAGGTACACCTGCTGCTGTAACCACAGTTGTGCCTGCACCACTTTGATAAACAATACCGCCTGCTGTGCCACCTGCAATGTTGTCTGCTGTTACAGATGCAGTAGCATTAGTTGCTGTACCTGTTAAATTTCCTGTAAATGTTTCTGCATAAGCATTTTTGAAACGTCTAGTAGACTTACCTAAGTCACCGTCTAAGTCAGTAATAGGAACAAGTCCACCTAAAGGACCCATACCGTCTGTAACTGCTGTATCGTTACTAATAAGTTTTAAACTAAAATTATCGCCTGGATCTTGAACTTGTAAAGTAAGTTCTGCTGTTGCTGTAATAATAGGATCTGTAGTTGCATTAATTGCAATTTTATTATTAATTTCAATTTTACTTGCAACATCTAAATCAACTAGTGTTCCTACTGTTTCTAAATTACTACTTACAACACTATTTGCAATTGCAGTGCCTGTAAGTGTAAATGCATCTGCTGGCACTGTAATGTCTGCTGTACCATCAAATGCAACACCATTTATATCACGTGGTGTTACTAATCTTGTTGTTGTAGATGAATTACCAGTAAGTTGCGCACCAATAAATTGATTTGCTGTTACTGTGTCAAATGCACTAGTACCTGATACTGCTGTTACATTTCCTGTTACATCACCAACTAAGTTTGCTGTAATTGTTCCAGCAGCAAAATCTCCGCCACTATCTCTAACAACAATTTTACCTATAGTATTAGATGATGTTGCGTCAACTGTCCAGGTTGTAGGATTGCTACCGTCAAAGTTACTTCCTACAATATAAGGTCCTGATACTAGAGCATTAGTAGTTGTTGACGTAATAGTAATATCTGAACTACCATCAAACCCTGTACCATTAATTAATCTAATATTTGATAATCTATCTGCTGTTGTTGCATTACCAATTAAATCGCCTGCAAAATTATTATTGCTGTTTATATTATATCCTGCTCTAATATTAGTAAATCCAACAATAGGATTATCGGATCTAATAGTAAATGTGTTACTTGCAATAATTCCAATAATTAAATCATTTACAAAAACTTTTATAATAGGATATTCAACGTCATTAGTTGCAAATACTGAATCTGAAACTGCTTCAGTTCTTCCAAAGCCTTCTGCAACTTGCGGACCAATTAACTGCCATTCAGTTCCTGTCCATACGTGTAATGTTTTATATGGAGTCTTAAACCATAATGCACCTAGTGGTGAATTAAGTGGAGCATCATCTGATACAGCAGCAGTGCCTGCTTCTACCCATCTAGTACCGTCATAAATTTTTGCTTGATTAGTTGTTGTATCAAACCAAATTTGTCCTTTGATAGGAGTTCTAGGTGCGGCATTGTTTGCAAAGTTTTCTAATAGGAATAAAAAGTTTTCATTTTGTATTTCACCGTAACCGATATAATTTTTACCAACAAGAGTAATACTTGTTGAAGTATCTACAGTTGCGTCTTGTAATACTGCTAACTCTGTTCCATCACTTTTATTAATTGTATATGCCATCTATCGCTCCTAATCTCCTTATGGTAATACCGTATCTGATACGTGTGTCCAAACACCCGCAAGTAATTGGAAAACTTTAATAATTCTTGTAGTTGTTACACTTGGAGCATCAACTGTCGCTGCGGATACAGAAACGTTAGTAACTGCATCTGCTGTACCTGACGGAGTATTAAATGTTGCTGTTGATTGGTTTACCAACGGATTAATATCTAAACTTGTTGTTGAGTTACTCAACAACGTACAAAGAATTCTTGCATTAGTACCATCTCTATATTCACTTGGCGGTGCTAAGTTTGCAAGAACATTTGTTGCAATATAACTATTTGGTTTACCATCTGACAAGTCCATACTAAAATGAATTGTTCTTGTTTCAACAGTATTATCTACATATTCTTTTGTAGAGGCATCCTGTGCAATTGTAGGATCACTTAATCCAGTAATTTTAGGAGCGCCAACTAGTGCAACATTTCCTCCAGTATGTGGTTCCAATTCAAGATCTAGTGCACCTGATAGTGTACTAATTCTTGTGTTTTCAATTTTCAATTGTGCTGTTGGAGGCACACCAGGTCCAACATTGATAACATTTTGTGTACCAAAGGCTGTAACACCTGGAATACTTGTAATACCAGCACCTAAACTATTTCCTGATAATACAGGAATACCGTCAATCATAAACACCTTGCCTGTTGCAAGGTTAAAGTTTTCTGAACTTGTCCACGACTGAGCAGCAAGTGCAGGATACTCTGCTGTACCACCTAGTCCTAAGTCTGACCACATCAACACGTGATCTGTTGTTCCTTTAAGAACAATACCGCCACCGTCTGCAATAGCATCTGTGTTACTTGAACTATCACCTGTTTGTGCTAGTACAATATATTTGTCTTCAATTTCTAATTCTGTTTCTCTAATTACAGCAATGTCACCATCATTAATTGTAAGTCTACCTTTAATAGTTAGGTCGCCACCAATTGCTGCGCTACCATCAATTTCTACTGTACTTGTAGGTTGATTTTCGTACAACTTGATTGTTCTAGTTGCTGGATTAATTGATATTGCTTCTTCCTGTGTAGTAGCATCTGATCTAACGTCAAATATAATTTGTTTACCAGTAGCCTGGTTTGACATACGAACATTACCATTACTAACCTGGATAACACCTTGTCCACCAGCACCAAACTGTAAACCTAAATCACTTTCAATTTGTAAAGCATTCTGTAAACTGTTTGCTGTATCTGTTCTAACATACAAACTAGCATCAACGTTGTTTAGTTTTTCTGAGTTTGTTGTTGTAACGTCAAATTTAATACCTGCAAGTGTTCCTGCATTAAAGCCTGGAATGATACTTCCTTCATAACCTTCAATATTATTTTTAGGTGTAAATGTATCTTTTGAAAATATTCCTAATAGCACACCGTTATTATACAAACTTGTAATAACACGAGTTTGGTTTAATGTATCAAGTATGCTTGTAACACGTATGCCGGATACACCTTGACTATCTGAATAATCTGGTCCTAATAAAATAGTGTCAGTGCCGTCATAAAAATATAACTGCTTGTCACTGTCATTAAACCACAAGTCGCCAACACCGAGTGTTTCAGGTTGTATACCTGCAATAGTTGCTGAACTTACAGGAACAAATGCTGTTCCTGAATAAACTTTTAATTTTGCTTCTGATGCATCATACCAAATCTGTCCTCTTACAGGCTGTGTTGGTTGTGTAATACTTGAGAAGTTCTCAAGTAATTTAATAAAGTTTTCGTTAAGTGATTCACCAAACCCACTATAGTTTTTACCAATAAGAGTTATATCAGTTGATATAGTGTCAATCTGACCATCGGCAACAGTTGCTACAATCGATCCGTCTGTTTTATTAATTTGATATGCCATCTAGTCTCTCTACCTTAAGTTGTTGTAAATTTCGGTGGTCCCGATCTAATAATATAATTTACTGTTAAGAACGGATTCATTACACCAATTGGTTGACTAAATGCAACCGTACCGTCAACATCAATGCCGCCTGTGTTTGGTTGATAAACTGCACCGTTAGATGTAGTTGGTCCTAATCCAAAATCTGCATCTCCAACTGCTGCTCCGCCAACTGCAACTGAAGCATACTGAATACTGTTTACAACAAATGTATGTTCGTGTTCTGGTAAATTGTTTTTATCTAGTGTAACTGTACTTTGTCCACTAGTGCTACCTAATGTTTGTGCTGCTGTACCTTCAACTCTTGCTGGAGTAGGTTCACCGCCGCCATTATCAACAAATCCGCCAGTACCATTAGGAACATCAATATTGTTGTCCATATTGTGTTTACCTAGTGCAAAACGTCCTCTTAAATCAGGCACTCTATATGTTCCTGCACCATTTAGTCCTGCTGTTCCGTTATATCTTGTTCCAATAATATCAAACAAGTCAGGAAACTTAGCTCTTTCAACTTCACCGCCATCACATAACAAATAACCGTATGGTACATTGTTTCCTGCAAAAGGCATAATTGCTCCAACTGGAACACCTAAGTCACCTATAAATGTGTTTCTGCTTTGTCTTAAAAGACCTGTACTTGAACCTGTTTCTGATACTGCTCTATAAACTAATATCTCATCACGTATTTCTGAAACGTTAGGTGTAGGTTCATCTTTACCTTGAATAATATTTGATGTAAGTTCAGTTGTAAAAATTTTATTTGTTGCACCAACTTGTCCATCAAACTGTAATGTATCTGAAATTACGTCTCCTGCAAGTTGAAAACTTGTTACGTTTTTAAGGTTAGTTGCTGTGTTAGCATTACCTGTAATATTACCGTTAATAGTTCCTTCAATTTCGTCTGCAATAATTTTTTTAGCGTAAACATTACTCCAACGTTTTGTTAAACTACCTAACAAATGCGTATCTGTAACTGCTGGTTCAATATTGTTTGTAAATGTATTGCCTGAAACTTGTAATGCATTTCCAACTAATAAGTTTTTACCTACTGCAATACCACCTGCTGTTACAATTGAACCTGTTTCTAAGTTAATTGTTTCTTGATCGTTTGTAACACTAATTGTACCTGTAATTTGTGCATTACCATCAACATCTAATTCTTGATCTGGTGAAGCAACGTTAATACCAACTTTGTTATCTGCTACACGTAAAATTGTTGTTGGTACACCATTTCTGTTTGTTTGAATATCTACCGAACTACCTGACGCACTATTATAAATTTTAGCAGCAGTTGCTGAAGTATTAATATTAAAGTTGCCGTCAATACCAATTGTTAAACCACTATTGTTTCTAACATTGATACCAAAGTCTGTTGTGTTAACTTGATCTGATCTTAAAAATTTACCTGCTGCAATTTCTACTCCACCAATGTTAAGTGCATCAGCGTTTGCTGCTGTACCAACTAGTCGAGGAAGGTTGCCGCCTAAAAAGATACTTGCAAATTCACTTGCTTCTTGATCGTTAGCAGGAGTACTAATATTAATACCTGCTTTAATATTATCAAAACCTGCAATAGCAATTTTAGGTGTAAATGAATCTTTAGATACAATAACGACCGGTATGTCGCCTAAGTATAATATCAATATACTTCTATCTGCGTTTGTACTGTCAGCAATAGTTTCAACTGCTGGTCCATATCTTAAACCGTCAATGGAACTTTCTTGTGGTCCTACAAGCAACCATCTTGTTCCTGTATAAATTCTTAACTGCTGATTAGTTGTGTCAACCCAAAGTTCACCAACTTTACTTGTCTCTACACTAGGTGCAACTGGTGACTTTTGAATGTTTGACGCTGCTTTCCAGTTTGTATTATCCCATAACTGTAACACACCATTTGTAGTATCATACCAAAGTTGTCCTTCAGTTGGATTAACAGGTTGATTAGCACTTGCAAAATTTTCTAATAAGTTAAGAAAGTTTTCTGCAATAATTTGTCCGTAACCTGTTACATTACGTCCTGGGAAAGTTAAACTTGTATCTTGGCTTGAAGTGTTATCGAATACCGTGATAGGTGTTTTGTTTTCGCTATCTGTAAAATTTACAATATATGGCATCCGTTACACCTCCGTAAAGCCTGTTAAACTCTGTACTCTAATTGTGTAATCAATTTGTAAGAGTCTGTTTAATGACTTTTGAATAGGGTGGAAAACAACGTGTGTAAGTAACTTGCCTGTTCCATTTGGATTATACCATTTTAAACCTAACTCGTCAAATACAAAGTCGCCGTCCATATCTACACTGTTATCAAATGCTTCTTGCTCATCTGGTTCACCATAGTCAAGTAAACAACTTACAATAATATCACTGTAAGTAGCACCACTAATGTGTCTAACTTCCATCTTGTTTCTAACTGGATCGCTGTTTGCAATCGCATTTTGATCAACAATTTTCACAAATGTTTGATTATAAAGACTTGAGTTTGTGCCAACTGTATTTGGTGTAAGGTATGTAATCAATCCTGTTGGATCAACTGTTGTACCACCACTACCGAAAGCCATTTCATAAATGGTACCTTGCCCTTGATTAGATAAAGCATTAACCATTGCAATACTCATATTTTCGTAATGGATCGCATTCCTTTTATCTTCAAAAACTTCGCCAGTTTCTGGATCAAAAATCTTAATGTGACCTTCGAAGTTAAACCCACCTACTTCATTAGGGTTTTTAGGATCTTTTGTATTTTCCGTTTGTTTTGGCATATCAGTCTCTTCGTGTTTCATAGTGTATTTATTCAGGTAATCTCGTACTCTTCTCTGCTATGAAAGTACTAATTGGTGTAGTATTTTCAAGCAATGTAACGCCTGTAGTAGCGGTTGTAGCACCTCTATCGTACCAAGTATTACCAATCCTTTTTATAATGCTTATCCTTGTTCCTGCTGGTACAGGATTTGTTATTCGTATGTACTTAGTTGATCCGTCAACAGCAAACTCCGCTTCAAGAGTCTTATCTGCTTGTGGACTGTAAGAACCTAACGATTCGTCGTATATTTTTAGGCTAGTTTTACGTAAACGTGTGCCTCCGGCAAACACTTCTAAACTATCACATCTACCAAATTCTGTTGGAATAGTACCTGCAAACCAATTAGCATCTATTTCTTTAGCAGGAGTAAAGTCTAGAGGACCAATTAAGTTTGAACTGCCATCACTGACAAAGTCATATCTTACTTGTTCGTCTGCATATGAAATAGTATTGTTTTTATCAGCATCAATTACAAGTGAATCTTTGTTGTGTACGTCTGCAATACCTGTTCCGTAAGCACCTCTACGTAATTGTTTCAGCACATTGCCATCTTTAACCATATATTCAATTCTTTCATTGTTAATGATAACAACACCTGGAATATTTTTACTTACAATAGGATCTGATAATGCTGAAGCATCAGTAACTGTTATAGTCTTATCATAATATAATAAGTCTTTTGTAAGAATTACTTCTGCATCGGCAGCATATCTTGTGTACCTTGTGATATTAAGCATATCTTTATTAATTTCGTATGCGCTTGGTAACTTGTAAGTTCTATTACCAAATGCAACAATAGATACAATATCAGCATCTGTTGTATCATTCTTCAAATACAAACTTTGTCTGTCAATATCAATAGTATAATCTATATCACGCTTCAATCTAGTTCCGTTTAGGTATACCCAAACATAACTTATGTTAACAGGTTTGAATGGCAATCTAAATTTAACTTTGCCACCAGTATAATCATCACTTACCATAGACATTGAAGGATATTCACCAAACCAAGTTACAATAATTGAATCACCCGGTGTCAATGATACACTATCTTTTATTCTAATATTATTGTTATCTAAGAAATATTCTGCTCTTAGATCATTTTCAATTTTAATTGTGTCCCCTACATTAAGTGCAGAAACATATGTAAGTTCTTTTTGTGTTGAACTGTATACCCAATCATCAATGTAAGTTGACTGTACGCCATTAATGTAAACTTTAACGTTTTGAGGTAGTACAGAACCTGCAGATTCTAATGGATCATCACCAACTGTAAATTTGTTATTCACTCCATCGTATACAAAGTAAACTGTGTCTACGCCACGCAGTTTTTTATTGTTTAATTCAACAATAGTACTTGACGCTGCACTTTCTCTATTCAACTGAACAAAATTATCAAGGTCATAACTTCTTGTGCTGCCATCGTGTATAATTTCTTGTTGGTTAACTCTTACAACACTAGATAAAGTGCTATCTAAATCTGTTGATGCACCTAGTGCAATAATCTTGATCACATCATTTTTGTTTGGCACTGTACCAAACTGTACCAATGTTTTATCTGTGGTATCTACAACACCTGTACTTTCAATAAATCCTGCATCATACTGCACACCATTTACTGTTACATAAATGTTTGCTGTTCTATTAAAGTCTGCTTGTGTCAAGAACAATCCTGTTTCACCATCAGCAATAAACTGTTGGTAATCTAATATTTCTACACCGCCAATACCGAATGATAAAATTTCAATTGGTAAATCAATAGCAGGAGGTGATGTAAATTCAAGTGTATTTTCATTTATGTTGATTGCATAGTCACCTAAGTTTTGTTTTACACCATCTACATAAACAATTACACTGTTTCTTTCTAAAACATTTTGTCCTATGTCATAAACAAGTGTGCTACCGTCACTAATACTAATCTTACTGCTTAGTGTTGCTGCTCCACTTCCTGTTTCTTGGAACACTTTAATACTTAGACTGTCTAGTACTTGTCCTGGAATATTCTCTTCTGGTGCAGGTACATTGTCAGGTGTAGTAAATGCGCTTCCGTCAATATTAATTTCTTCTGCGGCTGTGCCGGCAGCGGTAGCGTAAGCGCCGCTAACAGCGGACAGCGTTCCGCCCGATAGGTTTGTGTCAACCAGATTTGGATCATTAATAGTTACAGAACCATCTGAACTTGAAGGACGGAAAATTAATATATCACCGTCATTAGTTTGTACATAATCCCCTATCTCAATAGTTTTAGTACTGCCGTCTCCAATAAATGTTGGCATTTGAGCGTGTGGATTAGTTGCAACACTGCTATCCCAGTTATCATCATAGTTAGGATCGTCTATTCTATGTGTTGGTGGTTCAGCAACTGCTCCTGAATATTGTAAATTATCAATAGTTGGTAGGCGTTCGATACCTGCACGTTTCAAATAAATGTTTATTTGCTGTCCTTCAATTGGTGCATACGGTAAAGTTACAAAGTTTGTACTGCCATCACACACAACATAATGATCTGCTGCTGCTTCAACACTGTCCCAACTGTCTGTAAACCAAGGAAGTGCGTCCCAACCACCTGTAACATCAAATGTTGTACCTTGTACAAGCACTCCGCCAAAGTCTATACCAGTCATTAACTGATGTAGTTCTTTACCTGCCATACCTACACCTGGATTATAATATTTTTCTATTCTGTTAACACTATCTAAGATCTCATCGTTCTTAGCATATGTAATTTTTATAATACTTCCTTGTACAGGATTCTCTTTAAATGTAATTCTGCAACGTAGTACATTTTCTAAATCAATTTTCTGTCTGTAAAGTGTAACAGCGTATTCGTTATCTAGTACAACTTGTCCGTCTTTTAGTATGTCAATATTGTTTTTGTTTACAGTTGCAGGATATAATAGTTCAAACACTGAACTTGCACCTGATGCTGTAAATGTTTGCACAAAATCAAAGTTTGAAAACTTGCCATCTTTAGACAATCTGTCAAATTTCACTGTAACATTGTTTGTTCTTACTTTGCCGTTACCTAAAATAGCAACTGCTTTTGCATCATTGTTATTGCTACCATTACCACCTACAATAGTAATTGTTGGTGTAAGTGTATAACCACTGCCTTGTTCGTTAACAACAATACCACTTACTTTGCCATTAGAAACATATGCTGTTGCTTTTGCACCTGAACCATTTCCATCAATAAGAACACTTGGAATGCCAGTGTAACCTGCACCAGGATTACTAACTTGTATATCAGTAATACCAAATCCTTTGTTATCACGCCACTGTGTGTAAGGATATGTGTTTATAAGTTCATTGTTTTCGTCAACATTAATAATTTTACCTTCTTTAATGCTGTATACCGGAGGCAAATCAAAGTCTGTAGTTGAAGTGTAACTTGTTTCTAATTGATTATACTTACTTACAAACTCTTTTACTGTTGTTCTGTAAGGTTTAATTTCATTAATATAATCTAAGTAAGCAGTTAGACTGTCATTTTTATATGTAGGTGTTGTTTTAAATGCGCCAACATTGTGTACAGCATTTATAAAACTTGTTTTGAATGCCCAGTCAACATAAGTCTGTTCGTTGAATACATATCTTATGCTTGTAAAGAATAGTTTGTTCCATTCTGCTGCATAATCTCCTACAAATACTTCTTCTTTAATTGCTGTAAGAATATTTCTTAATTCAATTGCAACTTCTTTGTCATATAATCCTGCATCAAAACTATCAACAATATCAAAGCCAATACCACTTGTTCTTGTATTCCATAGTGTGTCTAAAAGTTCAATAGTTCCTCTTTCTCTACCAACTAAAACATAGTTTGAAAGCAGTATACCATTAGGTTCACCTTCTTGTCTTTCAAACACAGCCCAACCGCCGGCACCATATTCACTTATTCTTAACAAGTCGCCTTGCTGAAGGTCTACTGTTGGTTCTTGATACACACTTAATATTTCTTTTACTACTCTAGAAGTTTCGCCGTATCCTGTTTTCCACCAATCAACTTTTGACCAGTATCTTGTAGTATCAAATGCTTGTGATCTACTTCTAAAGAATATCTGTCTTACATCGTCCCAAGCATATACACTCCAGTAATTGTTTGCTGTGCTGTCGTTTTCAACAAGCACACTGAAGTTTCTGACTTTTGCAATTGCGTAACTGTATTTTTTACCACTTGCTACAACTGTAACACTGCTAATTCTACCTTGTGTATCAATTGTGGTAGTTGCAATTGCACCTGTACCATCACCTTCAAATTCTACATTAGGTGCAACCTTATATCCGTAGCCTGGATCAGTAATTGTGATACTATTAATTTCACTATCAATAATATTAACAGATAGTTGCGCTTTCTTAACTCTGATAGTACCTACAGTTTCTAGATCGCTGTAAAATGCAACTTTAGTATCATATAATTTTAGCAAATCACTAGGTGCAGGATCAACACTATTAAGATTATTGTAACTAATAGTATCTGCGAAAGCCTGTTCTTTAAGAATGCTGTTAATATTTTTAATTAAAATTTGTAAAATTTTTCTATTGTTAACAAACATACTTTGTCTTGGGCGGAAACTAATACCATACTTCTGCTTGTCAGGTAATGATGTGTCAGGAACTCTATTTCCAACTTTGTCATAACCTACTAAACTGTCTAACCATTTTGTTTCTAGTTTTTCTGTAGGTATACTGTCTTCAACACCTTCAGTTAACAGTTGATATTCGTTGTGTACAGCATTTTTACTATCTTTATCTGTATAATATTCAATATTAAGAATAGTTTGATCTGAATTTACAAGGTTAGTATAGTTGTAAAACAAAAATTTATTCTTATCAACAAGTGCAAGTAGTGTATTTCCAACTGCTCCAGGTGTGCTTATTAAACTAGACACTGTAGAAGCACTAATTGATCTACCAAGTACATTTTTAGGCGCAGTTGTTTTGTTTCTTACCCAATAACCGTAACGTGATTCTGTTGGAAGGCCTGTATTTGTATTAAGAACAGTTTTGACTGCCATTACTGTATCGTCTGGATAAAGTGGTTGACCACTTATATCTAAGTTTAGTCCTTCTGCTGTGTCTGCAAGTACTGCCCATTCGCTTGGAAGTAGTTTAGATTCTACCCATTCGTAAATGTCAATAGTACTTCCTACTGCTTGTGCGCCCCAATTACTTGTTCTATATGCAATATCACCTTGCTCATAATCAATCCACTTAGCATTTGCAATGTTCCACCATAGTTTGCCAATGTTCTTACCATTGTTCCAAGAAATTTCTTGGTCAACAGTTACATTTTCATTGCCTATTGTGTACACTGCTGGATCAAATGGAACTTTGTATGTAATTTCTCTTTCAGCACGGTTAACAATTTTTAGTTTTGCAGGATCAAAAAATTCTAAATCCTGTATTTTAACATCATCTTGTTTTTCATAAAGTGCTATACGCTTAATTTGTTCTAAGTCAGTGTGTTGCGGTTGTTCTGCAATTACTGTTAATGGACTTACACCATCTGGTTTTTTGAATAGTCTTACCATTCCAACTTTAGTACCAGTGAAAACAATGTTATTATCTTCTGTAATAGGTTCAATGTAATCAGGTGATCCTACTACAACAACATTTTTCTCACAACTTACTGAAGTACCAAAGGATTCATTTAGTGATAAATCAGCATCTAGTTTTTCAGTTAGATAATATGTATGTTCTTTCTTCTCAAATACATAAACACTACCTGTAAATCCTTCAAAGTTTTTAAATGTTGAACGTCCTTCATCAAATGACGTTTGAGAATTATCAAAAATAGTTGTTTGCACATACGGGCTATTGTTTGCACCAATTGCAATTACGCTTGTGTTAGGACTAATGCAAATCGATTGTCCAAAGAATTCATTTGGAAACTTTTCAAAACTTTCAAGTTTCTGTGTAATACGATATTCATACACACTTGAATCATTTTTGTATTCAAATATGTATGCACTACCTTGATTTTGATAGTTGATATCTGCTTGAGGACTACTTACAACAATGTTGTTTCCAGAGTAATCTACTGCAACCGCATAACCAAACTTATCACCTGCTGCCATTATGTCTGGGTGTGCTTGATCTAAATCGTTGAAACTATCTAAGTTATCAGCAGCGACAGTTTGTAACAAGTTATAGTTGCCACTGGCATCTTTTCTGTATACAAACATCTTGCCTGTAATGCTTGGTGTACTATCTCCTGCATCTACCCAAGGATAACCATTACTTGGATCTTCGTTATAACTTCTAATTGTACTGTCTTGCGGTACCTGTGACGGGCCAATGTTAGATAATCTATGATATGCGTTTTGATATTTTACAACATCTCCTTGAATGTATTCATAGTCTGGTCTCCACACACCTTTATAGTTGGGGAAGAACTGGTTGTCTGCATCTGGTGCACCGACAACTAATACATTACCATCATAGCTCATTGACAATGAAGAGCCAAACCTTGTGCCATTCATTACTAGTTCATTAACCTGTCCGTCGGTAAGCAACCCTGTGAATAAACTAGAACCATCATCTTCTAATGCAACGGATTGTGGCAGCGATGCTTGAGTGGCAACTGCATCAAGTTGTGCCCACTCATTAGAGTCTATACTAATTGTACTGCCATCCCCGTAGGTATCATACTGCGCTTGCCAAAACTTCCCATTGTAAGTAACGACTGAACCCGACGGATAAAAATAGTTGGATTGCATTCTAACACTTTCAGTAGGGGTAGTATGATTTTTTGAAACTCTATAAGTTCCGACTCCACCCTTTTCGGTATGGACAGTTCCATCATCTGAAACAGGCCAATCGAGCTGCTCCAGAATATATGTTCCATCTAATACTCCCGTACCAGTAACACTGGCACCACTTTTTAACTTGCCTGCGATAGGTGTACTATCACCTGTATCTTTCACAGTTAAAATATCATTATCTATTTGACCTTCAAAAAATATTTCGCCCGGATTATATTCACCGACATAGTTCGTGTTTTGAATTGTTTCCCAACCTGTTGCTTCAGTATAATGGTATAACCATACTCTACCTTTAGCGTGTAAAGATCCTGGAGCACTTACTGCCATACCATAACCGGTAGCAGTTTTACTAATTGCTATTGCGTGTCCAAATTCTTCAAACGCATCTAAGCGTGGGCTGAGCAATGTTGTTCTATAGTTCCATTGATTCAGTGTCCATTCATATAATGTAACACTACCCATTTGTGTTTCTCCGTCATTGGAACCAAACTCAACTGCTTCTATTGATTTAACTTGTTCCCAATCTTCGGAGTATATGTTTATACTGCTGCCGTCTGCTGCAATATCAACTTTTGATTTCCATAACCTACCTGAAAATAGTACAATTTGACCTATACCATAATTTACGTAAGGGTTATATTCGCCTCTATAATTGCTACTAATACCTGTTGCTTTAGGCGAGCCAACTGCTAACCATTTGCTGTCAGGACTAATAGCAAGTTCTAAACCAAATGAATTGATGTTGCCATCAATAAATGCATCTGGTGGTTGTAAAATTTGTTTGACAGAAAGACCTTGTGCTGTTTCTAAATACACCATTACACGCGGCGTAGCCGATGCACTAGCAAACACTTGTTTCAGTGCAGGATTGTAAAGTACTTTTTCACCAACTCTTACTGGTTCTGATAAACCATAGTTTGTAATCTTTTTGTCTGTATAAATTTTATTCTTTTCTACTACTTCCCATTTCAATTCGCCATTATGGTCAATCCATAATTTAGATTTGTTTTGAAGTAAAGCAATTTCTTCTTCACTTATATCGTTGTAAGAATTATATCTTACGTCAGAGAAATATATAGGATATACTGCTGTGCTAGTATTATAATCTGCTTTAGGTGCTTTCTCTGTAAGTTCGTATGTAACTGTGTTATTAGTGATTGCTGTAATCTGATAGAACCCTGAAATGTCTTCTAAGTTCTTAACACCAATATAATCATCAACAGCAAAGTTATGACGTTTTCCGAAGTCAATAGTTACTGTTGTATTTTCTTGAACTACTGAAAGTATCGGTAATTCAAATGCTACATTAATTCTTTTTACTGTCCAAGTAGGTCCGCTAAATGTTATCCATATGTGTTCATTGTTACTAACTGTGTTAACATCTAATTCAGTACTAATATCTGAAAAATGTTTAATAACATATTCTGTTTGTCCTAACTTGACATAGCCTGCTGTTTGTGTAGGCTTTGCATTATCTGTTACAGGATTGATATTATCTGTGTAAGGTATAGGAGCATAATCAAAGTTGCTTTGATTTACTCTGTAATACCTATCTAAGAAATCTCCTTTTTCAGGTGTAATTACTACAGGCTGCGGATTAACTTTAAATTGATCTGTGTCTAGTGACAGTTCAATATTATAAGATTGCGCATCACCGCCTAGTGTTCCAACTTTAAATGCCCACTGCTCGTCTAACTGTACACCGTTTACACTATTAGTGGCTTTGTTAAAAACTTTACTAATAGGATTTTTACTTCCTTTCTCTCTAATAAAGCCTTGATACAATTGAAACTGTGTAATTGGATCTTCTGCAATAGATTCTAAATATTCTCTAGTTTGATAACCTACAGTATGTCTAGCAAGATCTCTTTGGCTTTTGCCAAGTCCTTCGCTATCTACATTAAAATAATCTTCTATTTGATTAATTCTATAATCAAAGTTTGGAATTAATTGTTTTTTAGGTTCGCTATCTAATATTGTCCAATTACTAGCATTGAATTCTTGATCACTAGTATGTGTACGCAAACTGGTGTAATTAGATGATCTATACTGAACAATATCACCTAGTTTATAATTTCTAAATGGCTGCCACGCAACAATATTAACATTATCAAAAATAAAGCCTGGACTTGTATAATCGCCATCCCAATCAACTGTCCTAAAACCTTGTGATCTAATTCTTTCTTGTCTATAACCACTAGGCTTATCAAAAATTACGTCATTGAATACAGTTCTATCGTCAAAAACTGTAACGTGTTCTTTAAGTACAAGATTTACTTTTAGATAGTATAATCCATCTTCTGTGTCAGTAGTTGTGATTATAAATTCTTGAAACTGTCTGTTAACATTTATGTTGCTAGTATCTAACGGAACACCGTTACTACCTAACACATTGTATTCGTAAAATCCATCAAGTAGATTATCTGCAACACCAACAGGTACATTAATTGTAAGTTTTTGTGCGCCTGGACTTACTGTAAGTAATGACCCTACAGCCCAATTGTGCTGTGTCCAAAACATAAATTCTTTAAGTGCAGTTGTCCAGTCTTGAACAGACTGTGTTGTACCATCGTAGTTGTCAAATACAAAACCACTTGCTTTAAGAAATTCTTGATGACCTATGATAAAATCTGCAACCTGTTGTATGGTAGTAAACTGTTCACCGTATGATAATCTTCGAATTGTAGTTGTGTTAAAGTTTCTACGTCTTTGTGCTGTCGTTGCTCCTACAACAGGAAGTGCAGGTAATTTTGTCCAAAACATTTCATCAAATGATTCTGACGAAGTATGAGATTCTTTTGCTCTAAAATATGTACCTCTATTTTCAACAATAGATCCATTAGCAAATAATTTGTTAGGTTCCCATAAACTAAATGCTTCACTCAATCCGCCAATACTAATTACAGGATCCTTTTGATTCGCTACTGCTTCATAATATTCAAAGTAAGGTTTAACATCGTCATAACCAGATACTGTCCAACCCATAGAAGTTTTTTCAAATATCATACCGCTATAAGTTAATGTAGCAATAGGAGAACTTACATCAAATATAATGTTAAAGTTTTCATTTGGAATAAGTGCATTACTTGAAGACGACTTAGGATTTTTACTATCTACAGAATATTTTTGCTGTTCTTGATCAACAAATCCACTTAGTCTAGATGACAGTCTTACATTAATATGTGTTATATCTTCTTGTACATCTGCTACTTCTAAACCTCTACTTTTTACATATGATGTAATATAGTTTGCCAAGCCGCTAGTTTGTTTTGCTCCAGCAACTGGTAACTCTAGTTCTGCCGGAGTGATAAATGTTTCTGTTGTCTTGTCAACAATTTGATTTAGAATATTACGCTTTGTTTGAGCTCTATCAAAATTACTAATAATAAATTCAAACGGTTTCAACAAACACATTGCAATTGTTATTGCAAAAGGAAACTCTGAACTTGAACGCCAAGCATATTCAACAGGACCTATATCACCAATTTTAAAACTACCTTGATTGTTAAACAATACAAAGTTTTGTGCAAGTCCGCTTGTTAATGGATCTACTAAGTTACCATCTGCGTCTGATGGAATATGGCTTAGAATGCTTGTTCTTGCATAGCGTGGATATGTGCCTGCTCTCTCGCCTTGACATATTTTACCATCTCTGATATCTTCCCATAATAATAAATTACCATTAGTGTATGGTGCTTCACCGTATTCTGTATCAAACCAACTTGGCTTTTCTGTAAAACCTAAACATTCCCAAGGATGAGAGTGAGGACGGTCTGTGTCATAGTAGTATTTGTATACTCCTCTCCACCAACCAGGTAAAGATTCTTTACCGTCTGGACTTGCCATTTGGTTATATGTATATGTAAATGGTTCTTCACTATCAAAATATGTATTAAGTGTGTAACCTAAATTAGTATCTGCTACCCACTTTAAAAATTCTTGGTTAACAATGTCGTCGACATTTGATTTAGTAAAGTCTGTTCTATGATAGTAACTGCCGATTACACTATCAATATCAAAAACATTTTCGTCATAATTATTTTTAATATTATTGTAAATTCTATATTCAAGTTCTAGTATTAAGTCATCACGGAAGTCACCGTAGGCTTGTGTAATACTACCATCGTGTCCTTGTATAACTTCTCTTGGTTCTAAATATGTGTCGTCAATAAACTTTTTTGGTGTATACTTTTTGTATAAACCTAATGAAGTAGGTGTAGGTGGCACATAACTAAATGATGTAGAAACATATTCTCTAATTTGTATTTTGTCTCCACGTACTAGTTGCTTACTAATTCTTACAAATGCAAATGTTGAATCAATTGTGTATTCACTGTTAAGTAGTAGTTGTCTATCATTAATATAAACATATACTGCTTTTCTATTAAGTGCATTAATATCAAACGCAGTGCTTAATGCAAATGTTGTAATACCTACATCATCAACTTCGTAATCAATACTTGTAAATGCTCCTGAGCCCATTACATCTGTATCAGCAAAAGGACTTGCTACACTTTTAGTTCTTGTAAGTTCTTCAATAATATTATCAACAAAGTTTGCTGGTACATCTTCAAACTCAATCTCAGATGCCTTCTTTATAAAATTATCTTTAAAAACACTGTATGCCTTTTTAGCATATTGAATAGATTTAATTAAATTATAATTTCTATCATTAAGTAGTGTAACTGACGCTGCTGCAACACCACTGTGCTTTAGAAATCTTTTTGTGTAACTTTGAAAACCTGATAAATCTCTTAGATTTGAAACGCCCGGAACTGTTCCTGTAAAGTCTTTGTTATATTCTAGCGAACTAACTAAGTGGTCGGTTGCCTGTCCAAGAGTAAATTCTTTTACTTGTGTATTAAGTGGATTCTTTTCTAATCCTACAGGAAATTCATAGTACCCTGTACCAGGCACAACATCATCAATAATTTTAATTGTAACAACATCACCTACAGCAAATTCATTTTCAAATGTAAACAAAGAAACATTTCTTGTAAATGATTCATCAAACTTTAAGCCGTTTTTGTAAAAACAAATTTCTAATTTATCTGTAACTGTGGTCCAATCAATTGTGTTAGTCCAGTCAATTGTGCTTATACCATCTTCAACAATTTTTACTGTGTTAATAATAGGTTGTAAATATTTGTCATTAGTTTTTGTCCAACCGTTATCATATGCACCTTCAATTTTTAGATAACCTTTATTAACTGGTACTGTAATTGTATCCTGCAATTGTGTGTATTGAAATGAATCTTTATCCAAGTTCCAGTCAAATGTAATATCACCAACATTGTTAATGTTTAGGTACTTTAATTTAAATCCTAGCTCTGTATCTGTTCTTCCAGAACCTACAGCATAACTTATAATAGGTGTTCCTCTAAATGTAGTAACCGGATAAACATTTTGATCACCAAAACTATTTCCATCTGCATCATAAAGATCAAACAACGGATATTGGTTTACATTTGTTTTAGGTTGACTAGGTACCCACTTAGAACCGTTGTAATGGAACATCAGTCCTGCATTTACATTACCACGTCTTACAAGTAAACATTCATTTTCAGCACTATCTGCATCTGCTGCTTCACGTAGATTAATTTGCTTACGTCCGTTGTGTGTAATAAATCTTACTTCATAAATTTTATTGTTTGCTAAATTATCAGTGTCAGCAATAACAAGTACTCTTGCACCTTCGAATAAAAATTCTCCGTCAACACTGTAACCTGTACTACCTTCTATCTTAGAAAAAATGTCTGTAGTGTAGTCATCAATATAGTCAACAGTTTGTTTACTTACACCGCCGTGATTAAACAATTGAATATTAGGATGGAATTCAATAATAGGACGCTTTGCTCTAGTATCTTCTGTAGCCTCAAACTCTACGCCTCGTTGCTGATGTGAATATTCTAAAACACTTCTATGGAACCATCTATTATATCTACTCCAAGGGTTTAAATCTCTACTTGTTCTATTAATAGTAATATAATCTTTACTTCCAGGAAACTGTGTAGCATCATCATAGGGTTGGCTATCAAAACCTTCATTATCAAAAAGTATTTCAGGTGTAGTAGATGTAACGCTTGGCGGAATCAAATCAGTAAATTTAGTAAGTGAAATCTCTTTGCCTACTCCTTCTACTAACCAAGTACCTTCTGCATATTTCTCTTGTGCTACTTGCCCTCTAAATTCAATTACTAAGCCATTAGTAAGTGTTACACCGTTTGCACTTGTGTAATCTTTTTTGCCAATAATTTCTAATTCAGGATCAATAAATGTTGCGTCTTCAATATTACCTATAATAAATTGTCCAAGCCTATTTGGATCAACATCACTTTGATAATATAAAATGTCAGGTGCGTCCATAGGCACCTTAAATGTTACAACGCCTCTTTTTGCACCATTATTTGTAATGCCGCCGCCATAAGTCAATGAATCTAAAACAGCATTATCATCTACCAATTCCCAGTCTTGTGAATCAACAGAAATACTACTGCCGTCTGCCGGTGACACATCTACTTTTGCACGCCATAGTTTATCATCGAATATTGCATAGTCACCTACAAAGTAAGTAATTTGCGGATTATAAATTAAACTACCTGTGTCATAGTTTGTTCTAATAACAAATCCTTCTGTAGGACTGTTTACTTCAAACCTATATGTTTGTCCTCTATATAAAACAATGTTTGGATTGTTAGTTGCACCGTCTGGTGTAAAAATCCAAGTGCTACCTATACTAGTTGTTACTTTATATGTAGATGTAACTGCACTGCTTTGTCCAAATACAGAGACCGAGGGCGGTCCTTGCGGTGCCCAAAAATATTCTCTATAGTTTGTAAACTTATCCCAGTCAATAGGTGGATTCCAACTGTAATGTTCTTGCTTGTTGATAATATCATCACGACCATTATAGTTTCCAAAAAATGTTAAAATATTTTTTAAATCTATATAATCGTGAAAGTTTTCAATTTTACGATCTTTTTCAATAGTTACACCTGGTTCTAACTGATACCTACTGCGCAAGGTATCGTCATCATCTAAATAAATGTCTTTAGAATTATATGTTTTACCATATCTACGACCAATATATCCAACTAGTTTATCTGTTGCTCCAGGCTGTATTAAAGGATCAACGACACCTGCCAAAAATTTATCATTGGCTTCTGTCTTAAAAATATCAGGTAGGAACTCTGATGTTTTTCTAATAGGAATCTTACTGTCTGGGTAAACTTTTTTATCTGCCATTAATAACTAGAGCCTCCGCCGCTAGATCCACTTGAGCCACTTGACCCGCTAGAGCTACTTGAGCTTGAGCTACTTGAACTACTTGGTGGAGTTGTTGAAGTGGTTATAGCACTTGAAGAACTTGCAGTCCTTGCAGCCTGTACAGTAGTGCTAGTAGAACTTGTTGTTGTGTTCGAGCCTGAATCAGTTACAACTGTACCTGCGCTGGCTCTAATTTCTGCAGCAGTAATGCTAGTTACTATTTTAACGTCATCAACCGACGCTCCGCTTACAAAGATTTCATCTGGTTTACTTTGTATTTCAAATAAACTTCCAAATACTTGTGCTGGGTCTCTTGGTAGAATTACAAAATTTGTAACGTCTGGCGAAACTACATTGATAACATATGCTGTTAATTCACTAAGATAAAATCTATCACCGAAGTCCCAGTTATTAATACTAAAGAAAGTATTCATAGCATTTACAATTCTAACTTTTAAATTATTATCGTTGATTGTTCTATTAGGATTCTTAACAACTTTAAATTGTGCTTGTACTTTTGGATCAGCAGTTTGCCCAAATAATACTTTATATTTTACAGGATGATAAATTATTTCATCACTTATTGCTTTTATCTGATTTAATCCGCTACCAAAAGCAATTCTTAAATCTTCCGACGTAGGTTCATCTGGCTGTTGTCCAACTCCTGCAAGGAAATTTCTAAATGATGTATCATATGCTCTTGTTAAAATAAAGATATCAACAATGTTTGTTACACTAGGATCAATTCTTCTGTCTGTACTTGCAGCGTGAGTATATTGAAACTTAAGATCTCGTCTTCCTATTTCTGCTTTGTAAGTAGTTTCAAGGTTTAGAGTGTTTGTTGATTTGTTTACGCTTTTGACTCTATCTTCATTGTCATCGTAAAAATAAATTAACTGGCCGTCTGTATAATCGTTAATATTAACTTGTGATTCTCTTTGTGCTACAACAATAGTATTATTGCTATTATCTACAAGATTAAAAATACTTGTTCCATACGCATCTGCTTCTTCCTTAAAGAATAGAAAGTTTAAATCTAAATCAGTACCAACAATATTTTCAAATGATTGGGGATCGTCAACAACTCCGTCGCTGTCTTTGTCACTAAATGACAGTTTAATTTCTTGACTAGATTCATATCCGTCATCAAACTGTATAGTATCTGACACCTCAAATGTATAATCGTTCAACAACGATCCTACACCACTACTTTGATTATTAATGCCTAAAACTTTTACAGAATCTTTTTCAAGTTTGCCTGTAATATTGTTGTATGCTTTATCATTTTTATCAAAGTAAAATCTGTTTTGTGCAACGCTACCAAAAACATAATCAAGTTTTCTTACTCTTACAACATATTGATCGTTATCTTTTACAAATGCAATAATCCAAGACGCATCTAAGTTTTCACTTGATATATCTCCTGCTTTACCTAAACTAAATGCACTTGTTAAATCTAAGTTTTCTGCTTGAATAATTTTCCACTGCGCTGTGTTAATATCATATCTTAAACCAAAGTTTAAATTAGCAAATGCAATATTAGTCATTTGCGTTTCAATAGCGTCATTAATATCTGAGACAAACTTTGGAACTATTCTATTTGCAATTGCACCTGTTGGAATGTTTTCACTAAATGTTATTGGTCCTAATCCTGTCGAAAGCACTCCTCTGCCTGCGTTTGTTCCGTCACCAATTACATTTTGTACTTTAGCCCATATGTAAGTCGAACTGCCTGGATGATCTGCATCACCCTTCATTAGTTTATTATTTTGGCTTGTCATAAAGTGGAAACCTTCTGGTGCTGTAAATTTGATACTTGCACCTGGCAAAACATATTTCAAGTTGTTTGTAGCGTATGTTCCTACTTTAAGTAAACTTAAATCAATATTGTTAATAAAGTAACCTGTGCCAATGTTAGTATCGTTTGTAACACTGTTCCACTCAATAGTAGTTTCTGAGAAAAGAATTTTTTCAAATCTTGTAATATAAAAATTATACACATCGGTATCTGAAAACACTTTTTCAATTTTATTTTTAATAAAATTAATAATATCAGTTCTGCTTGTAAATTTGAAACTTAAAGTTTTTTCTGATTCCTGTTTGTAAATATATCCATCATCACCAAATACATTTAATGAACCATACTTTCCACTTGCATCAATAATGTCAATGTTACGTGAGATGCCGCTTGATGTTCTGTTTACACTTTTTACTTTTAAAATATTTTGTGATGTTGACAACGGAGCAAGATTATAATCTTCTCCTGTAATCATTCTATTCTGTGTATAATATTGTGCAGGAGCATTCTGTCTGATGCTGTCTATAGACTCCGAAGGAGCAGCAGTGCTTACTGACTGCTGTAGTGCTAAACCAATTGTTATACTATGTCTTTGTCCTGCTTTGTTTAAGTATGGAACTGTAATATTAATCCCACGCAGTTCATTAGGACTAATTGTGTAACTTAATCCATTACTCACTCTATAGTAAGTTCTAAAATTACCTTGTGGTAAATTTCCGTATACACCATCTGCAAATACTAAATCAACTGTATCATTCTCTTTTGTATCAACAGCATAGATATTTCTGTTACCGCCAACGATACTATTGTAAGCAATATTGTTTCCAACAAGGTTGGAAACTTTTAACCATTCAGATCCTTGGCCGCCATTTGCATCTAATGAATACAACCAAACATCGTCATTATTAATGTTCTGACTTTCAACAGCAACTTTTTCATTTGTTGTCGGTACATCTATATTAAAATCTGCTAGTTCTAAAGAACCCTGTTTAAACTGTAAGTAAAATCCTGTGTTTGCACTGCCTGGACCTTGTCCATCTTGACGATAAACAAATCCTAGTTGGTTGCCTGGTGTTGGTGATTCCTCGTAAATTTCTTCTGCATCTTTAAATGATGTGCTTACCAATTCAAATGCCATATTCCTTCCTGCAACAGATTTGCTAAAAGAAAAAATTGGAACATCTGCTGAAAAAGATCTAAATCTATATTGTTCTGTAGGAATATTCTGTATGTTTGCAGTGCCTTGACTTCTGCCAAATTCTGTGTTATCACTCATAGCAGCATTTAAAACTAAAATAAATTGCTCTGCCCAGTTTGTATTTGTTGGATCATTCCAACGAACTACTTGTTGTGCTAGGTTGCGACCGTTGCTATCTGTAATATCTTCTGTAGTTGCAACGTTTACAAACTTCAATAGGCCTTTTGCTGGTGTGTTACGTTTTGCATTGTATGACAGCATCTTACCAATACGTAAAACACTTTCTTTACGCTCTGCTAATTCAATAAAGTTTTCTCTACTTGCAAGGTCAAGTCTAAATGAAAGGCTTTGTCCTAAGAATGCTACTGCATCAATCAGTGCTAGATACTCAGAACTTTCAATGTAATCGTTAAAATCTTCTGGATAATTTTCACGCAAGTATGTAATAATAACTCTACGCAAGTTTTCAAAGTCATAAGACTTGAAATCAGCGTTACGAAACGTCTGATAGATACGAGTCCAGTCCTCGTTAAGTATTAAATTGTTTTGTCTTGCTGTAGTGCTCATTGCGTCCTATTCCTTAGTAATATTTAGCGTTATTCATTAACTGCTTACTTAATTGTTGACGTTGTTCTGTCAAAATCAAATGTCATTCTATCACTTACGTTGAAAGGTAGATATGTAACACTTGCTTCAATTCTCATACCCATCTCTGTGCTATCGATAGAAACGCTGTCAACTACAACTCTAGGATCGTAATTTACAATAGTTTCGACATCGTCTGCTATTAATTTTTTAGTTTCTTCAGTAAATGGTTCAAAAATCATATCCCAGATAATTGTTCCAAATTCAGGATTTTGCAGTTTTTCTCCTTTTTTAATATAAAAATGATTAATTAGATCCTGTTTTACTAAGTCTATATCATACAGTTTAAAGCCTTGTTTAGGGTTTTGACTGCTAAAACCTTTATATGTAAAAGTTGAAGAAGTTTGATCGCCAACGGACGCTTTGTTTACTGCAACTGCTTTTTTGTTGTATATGTTTGCCATTGTTTATTCCTCGCTCGGTCTTTCTCTATCTGTGTTAGCAGGTTGTAAGATATCAGGTGTTTGGTTTTCGTGCAATGCCCAAGGTTCGTGCATTGGTATACGTTTCATAATACTGTTGAAAGCACCTTGTTGATATTTTGTAGGATTCCATTCTGAAACAGTATTAGTGAATAGGTTATCGTGTGTAATTAGATCTGCAATAGATTGTGCAGAATCTGCAAGTGCTGCACCAGTTGCAGCAGGTCCATTTAAGTGTATGTTAGGACTTGCTGACATAATAATATCGCCGCCGGCTGCAACTTCTGTGTTTGCACCTGAAGTAAGATAATTATATCCGCCTGTGTTTATATCCCAATTGGCTTGTGTATCTGACCTGTCACCTATTGTGTTTATATCTGTTGTGCCACCGATAGTATGTCTATAATTTCCTGCAACAAGAATATCTAAATCACCACTTGTTGGAACTTCTTCTTGATTCTCATACAAGCGTGTTTCAATCCTTCCATTTGCACCTATCAGTATGTTTGTGTTAAATGCACTTTCAATTTGTATTCTACCACTTTCAATTTCATCGCCATCAACAATTTTAGGAATAACTTTTGTATCTCCTTCTGCTCTGCGGTGTAATTCATCAGGAGAAACATACTCAGCAGTCGCTTTCATATTGATGTTTCTACCTGCTTCTATGTTTACATCTCTGTCTGCTCTTATGTTGAGATCATTTTCACTATGCACACTAATACTATCTGCACCGTAAATATCTATTTTACCATTACTGGTCATTTCGATCCAAGCCGTGCCGCCTGAATTTGTAAGATAAATTAGGTCCTCAGAATTGTGTAGTAATAATTGATGTCCTGTACGTGTTCTAAGTCTTGTGTATTCGTTGTACGGAAGATCAGGTATGCCTTTTTCTCCTGCATTAATATCTGCATATTCTACAGGACCTACACCGGGTGCAGTTTTACGTTGATATCTATCATCTCCATCATCCATTACAAATTGTGTACCACCTAGTCTACTGATAGGAATAGGAGTAGGTGTTTGCGATTCTGCAGGTCCAATTGCCATACGCTTACTGCCTTGACTGTAATCTAACGGACCTGGTGTAGAAATACCAAATACTGTATTTGGCACTTGACGTCTAGCACTACTTACACTAGGACCTCTTACATCATCTTCGATAGTACCTTGTCTTAAAAATCTATCTGCAATAGGATGAACAGGTTTTTTAATTTTTTCAGCATCAATTTCTAAATTGCCTTTTTCACTAGAATTAAAAGTTTTATTAATTTCTCCTACCGGTAACGGTTGATCTGTGTTGTATCTTTTTTTATCTTCCGGTGATATTGCAACATTTGTTGTTGCACCTATTGCAGGTACCATATGATTAGCAAAATTAGGCGGAACACAAGCGAACCAATAACCCCTTCCAGGATCACCATCTGCAAACAGAACAAGAACTCTTACACCAACGTCTGGTGGAATAGCCCACATACCATATGACTTTTGTGTATCATTAAAATCATTTTCATTGAGACCCATTCCTTCGAATGGTGTTACTCCAAAAAACGGTGAAGCGTAATTTACAAGATAGGTTTGATTTTCTGTACCTACATCGTTACCTTGCGCTTTCAATAAAGTTACTTTAAGTCTGCCGTTAAATGTAGGATCCATTGTACTAACAACTTTAGCAACATAGACTCCGGAGCCTAATCCAACACCACGTGTTCTATCATATCTAGTTCTTTTATCTTGTGCCATCTAGTTTTCGTAAATCCTTAATATATTACCATCTGCATCTGTTGTATCGGTAAATGGTTTTGTTCTGTCAATGTTAAAATTAACAAGTGTACCGTTAGATTGTCTTCTTCTTTCAGTAATGACAGGTCCTTCAGGTACTTTGGGTTTGTCTGCAGGACCTGCAGGATATTTTTCTTGTAATTCTTTTATACTTTCTAGACCAAATATCTCTGCAAGTTTATTAGACATTGGAAGTTCTTGTGATACATTTGTTTTATTTTCTTTTTCTGGTCCTATTTTACTTGCAAGTGCATTAGTTCCGGCTTCTTCTTTGACTGAATCTCCATCAAAATCTTCTTCTTGACCTTGCATTCTTACACAACTTAATACTTGTGTAAACAGTCCACCGCTAAATTCATTCTCAAGTTTAAAAACTCTATATATTCCGCTAAACGGACTTAGTGTAGTTGCTTTGCTAAATGAATAAAGTCCATCTGGTTTATCTCCAGTGCCAGCGGCTCCGTTTACATCTATAGGAGTTCTAAAATTAATTCTTATGAATACATCGTTGCCTTCATAATTACAAGTTCCGTCTGCCATATATTGGGATGCTGGTGCTGCTTGTACAAAGTAATTACTTAATCCACTTTCAACTAACCAAAAAGTATCTCCTAATATTTTTAAATCAACTTTAATAAGATCAGCACTTGCATTTTTTATTAATGCATTGTGAAAGTTTTCAGCAACTCTTTGTTCAACAGATTGTGTACCTGAACCACCTTTCAGAACATTAAACATATCAGGATCTTTTTTGGCTTTTGTTTTTCCTAAATTAGCAATCTGTGCTTTTTTGTCTGTGCCGGTAGTGGCCGAAACATCTTTGGTTTTGTCAGTGCCTGTACCGCCGCCATCATTGTCGCTTTGACTTTGTGTGTTACCTTCAACAGCAGGATTTATACCAGTATAAAATAAATTGTTAATTTTGATATCAAAGTCTATTATATCTGCATTCTGTCCTGTGTAAATGTAATTGTATTCTTTTACAATTTGTTTTTTTAATTCTTTTTGACCTGGTGGTTTAGCAGTGCTGTTTCCAAACACACTAGCGTGAGCTAGATATGGTACAACTCTATATGTGTATTTTTTAGCATAATCGCCAATGCTGTCGTCATACTCTAAAAATTCAATCTGCACATCTATTCTAAACCAATTAACATAACCTTCCGCTGTCAATGGTAGTTCGCCATTTACTGCTCTTGCACTTTGTTCACTGCTTAAAATAGTCTGTGTGATAATATCACTTAATTTCATTTTCTGAGAAAAGTTAAACACACGTTCTTTAGGATTAATTGTTAACTTACCTCTTTCAATTCTGCCAGTTTCTTCATTAACTACATCATCTTCTTTTCTAAAAGCAAAGTTACCGCCTTTTTTAGGACTGTAATCAAATGTACTTTCGCCTATAGGATTTTTACCAGCATCTACGAAACCTTGACCAGCAGCACCTTTGCCACCTACACTTTGCTTCACAGGATCTCCATACGGATCAAAACTTACGTTATCTTCCTTTTTAGTTGGCAATATTCCTTTAAAGTCGTATGTTCTTTCAGGAAACTGTATTTCGTACTGATCTTTAATTTTATACTTTCCTTGATTTACTAATTTTTGTTCATTATCATTTAGAGTACGAACTAAACTTTTAGGATTATCTGGATCACCTAATATACTATAAACTGTTGCCTCTTTGTCAGGTTCAGGAGCAATACTAATATCTTGCCATAACATATCTACTGTGTCAGCAAAGCCTTGGTGATTATAAGGATATGCTTGTACAGAATATTGACTACCACCTTCAGAAACATTGAATTCAACTTTTTTAAATTTTAAAACAAAGTGTTTAGGTTTTAAACTTTTAATAATCCTGCCTCTTTCATCGTATCCTTTGAAATCTAATCTAAGTAAAAACGGAGCCATTAGATAATCTGGATATCCTGCTTTTAGCGAAGCACTTTGCATACTTTGTAAAAGTAATCCCATACTATAAGGTTCCATTACATCAAATTCAAAACTTATTGCGTTAGTGTTTCCTGTTGCAGGTGTAGGTGCAACTACTGACATCATTTTAAAATTATCAATATAGTATTCAGGTGAAGCAACACCAAATACTTTTGCACGAGTGTTATCAGCCCTACCAGCACTTGAGAAT